>Ga0214473_10000747_pt1 | contig 44837 bp, 92 predicted proteins | sample RVTome_7_FD_203509 | JGI IMG/M metagenome (GOLD analysis project Ga0214473, IMG submission 203509) | Soil microbial communities from uranium-contaminated site in the Upper Colorado River Basin, Wyoming, United States - RVT98D197 | ecosystem: Environmental > Terrestrial > Soil > Contaminated >...
TGGGGTGGGGGTTTGGGGGCGGGGGGTTCAGCCACAAAAGAATGACGTATGACGCGCCAAGTCATTCGCTTTTATATGTACTGCTGCAAAGGTGAGCAGTAGGATTCAGTCTCCGCGTCAATTTGCGGAAAAGGGAGATCCACAATGAAGATCGAGTTCCGGGAGCGCGTGAATCGGCGCACCCAAGAAAAGCGAAGCGTTCCGTTTGTACTCATGAGCGAGCGGGAGTTTCGGACCCTCGCTGAAGAATACGCGGGCCTTTGCCTCGCGTGTGGCGAGGTTGCTGATAGCGGATGCGAGCCGGACGCTCGCGGGTACAAGTGCGAGGCTTGTGACGCTTCCAAGGTCTACGGCCTGGAGGAGTGTCTCTTGATGAATCGAGTCATCATCGACGACGCGAGCGACGACGCTAACGCGGTTGAGGTGGCGTCGTGAACGCGGCTCCGATCATGAAGCGAGTCGAGGAACGCGCTCGCCTTCGCTTGGTCGAGAACCCCGCAGGTTCCGTCACGGTGCCGCGGTACGAGCTCCGTCGGGTGCGCATCGGGACGGCGCGCTACAGCGTGACGCGCGTTGGTTGCATGGTTGATCTCGCGTCCCTGGTCGTGCCGATGTTGGTTCCGCTCGTTGGAGAGTCGATCCTTGTCGTCCCTCTCGATGGGAAGAACAGGGTGCGAGGCGTGTACGAGGTTTCTCGTGGCGGCCTTCATGGCGCAGCTCTCACACCGATCGATGTTCTGCGCGTCGTGATCGCCGAGAACGTCAACGCCTTCGCGATGGCGCACAATCACCCGAGCGGGGATCCAACACCGAGTGCGGATGACGTCGCGATGACCAAGCTCATGGTCGATGCCATGAAGCTGATCGGCGTGACGTTCATCGATCACCTGGTCGTTGCGGGCGATGAAGAATGCTCGCGCGTCTTCTCGCTTCGTGACCATGCCATGGGAGGGCTTGAGTGATGGCCATGAAGCGGTGTGCAGCGTGTGGCAACTCTTCCCGGAAGACGGTGCGCGCCACGGTCATCCGGAGCGACTCGACCCCGCGCGTGGGGCTCGTCTGTCGTCACTGCGCGGCATGTGGGACGCTCGTGGTGCCTGGCACGCTTCGCATGCTTCAAGCGAAGCCGAAGCGAGTGGCGCGCGAGAAGGTCTTGCCGAAGCTCCTGGCGAACGTGGCTATCGCCCCGCGGGGCGAGTCATGAACGCCAGCGTCGCGAACGATGACGATCTGCGGCGCCATGAATGCGAGCGAGATCAGTCGTGGTGGGAGCACGACGCGCAAGGGATCCCACTCTGCCGCGTGTGCGAGGTCTGCCGATCGGCGAAGCTCTCGCGGTACCGTCCGGAGATCTTGAGAGGTTACGACCAGTCCGACGTGGACGAGCCGATCGAGAGCGATGACCCCGAACCGCCGTACAGCGAGGGGGAGGGCTACTAGGGTTGCGCAAGCGTCCCTGATCCCGCTGTACAGGGATCCGGGGCGCCATGCGCGGCACCAGCCGCCAAGAAGGAGAACCCATGAGCATCGAAGATCGAAACTACTACAACGACAGCCGCGTGCGTCTTCGTGACCCTCGCCATACTGGATGGCGCCTGGACGAGTCGCGCGAGGTAGCGATCGTGCCGCGCGTGTGCGCCGAACATGGGACCGACGGGTACGACCCGGAGACGGAGCCTGAGTGTGAGGCGTGCGTGCGGCTCGAATGCGGCGAAACGCCCGAGGAGCAGGAGGCGCGCGAGGAGGCCGAGAAGGAGGGGAATGCTCGCATCGCGGCGCCGACCGAGATCGAGATCCCGTTCGCGTGGGTGGTGTGTGGGCAGTGCCGAGGCAACGGGATGCACGTGAACCCCGCTGTCGACTGCGGGGGTCTCACGAGCGAGGACTTCGCCGCGGATCCAGACTTCGCCGAGTCGTACTTTTCTGGCGTTTACGACGTGACGTGTGGCGAGTGTCAGGGGCGCCGCGTGGTGCCGGAGCTTCGTCCTCGGACGGCCGAGCAAAAGGCCGCACTCGGGGCCCTGGACGCTCAGGAGGAGGCCGATGTCTCTTACGAGCGGGAGCGCCGTCACGAGCTCGCCATGGGCTACTAGGGTCGCGCATGTGCTCCGCATCCCACGGGATCCGGGGCACTCTGCGCGGCACCAGCCGCCAAAAGGAGAAAACGATGGTCAAGAAGAAGGTCACGAAAGACAAGCGGCTCGCCGCGGCACGGCGCGCGGCTCGTGCAGCCGTGAAGAAGAGTCGTGTGGGAGCTCTCTCGCTCATTGGAGTGAAGGGCCCGAAGGACCCGAAGGCGGACGTGAGGATCCACGACGGAGATGCGATCTACGTCGTGTGGGGTCTCTCGGCGCGAGGGAAGAACTGGATCGCAAAGAACGCCGATCACTCCGAAGGCTTCGAAGGGTCGCCCATCTTCGGCGTGGGAGCCTACTCGGTGCCGCGTCCCATGATGGCCCCCATACTCCGCGGCATCGAAGCCGCGGGCCTCACGGTGACGCCGTGAGGGTGGTTAAGCGGCTCCCTACCCGTTTCTTTGGGCTTTCTCGAGTTCAGGTCGTTCGGCTTATCGAAGCGTTTCGTGGCTCTAGGCCCGAGAGTCCGGGCGTCTCGTACCTGGCCGATCAGGGCTTTGGTATGCGTGTGGCACGGGCCTGGTACCAGACTTTTCAATCGCTCTCTGAACGCGGTCTCGTAGAACTTGGGACGGACAGCCGTGGCGCGCTCGTGCAAGCCTACCGAATCACGGTTGATGGTCGTCGGACGGTCGAGCAGATCCTTCGGTCCTACCCAGCGGTTGGAGAGGTGGCGCCATGAGAACCAGGTCCACCATGAACGTGGAGGGCGTGACCTATCACCCCTTTCTCGTTCGTTACACGCTCTCGGACGGGAAGCGACGGCGCATGGTTCGATGGTCTCCAGGCAACCCGTGGGTTCGGAACGAGGTCGCTCGCGAGCTCGTTGATCGCTTCGGAGTCGAGGGAATCAAACCAGGCTCGGTCACGATTCGAGGTGACTCGTGAGCCTTTCCGATCCGATGCCAGCCGCTTGGCTCGCTCACGCCTTCACCATCTCGGAGAAGAACCTTCCGGCCTGTAACAAGATCGATAGGTCCGAGAACCTTCCTCGGTGCCGCGTCGTTCCAGTCGCCGATCGTCTTCTCGAGGAGCTCATCAAGAACGGACGGGTTGACGTGCGTGGGATGGACAATGAGGTCTTCACCGTTCGAGCGAAGGTGAATAAGAAGCATGGTGGAGTCGTCTTTGCGATCTACCAGGGGAAGGTGGAGCGCGAGCCGTTCCGTCCTATGATCAAGGGCGGCAACACCATGTGGGGCAGCGACACGCTTCTAGGTTGGTTCTCGCGCCTCCGTCCCGTGCTCCGAGTGGTCAGGGGGCGACCGTGAGCTCGTCCACTGGCGCGGTCGTGTGGGAGGGCTTCTCGCGATTCGAGCGCGGGGTTCCTCTCGTGGTCGCCCTCACCTGGCAGACCGCGAACATCAAGACTGGGCCCATGGTGCAAGCCTGGATCCTTCGGACGGACGAGTCTCCCGCCGAGGGGATCCGCTCGGGAGGGGATGCGGCGATCTGCGGCTCCTGCCCGAGGCGCGGCGGGAACCTCTGCTACGTGAACGCGGCCAACGCTCCCCAGGCGGTCTACCGCTCGCTCCCTGGTTACGAGCGGCTGAGCGTGCAGACGGCGGCCCGGAGGCTCACGGGGCAGCGGCTCCGCATCGGGGCGTACGGCGATCCCGCGGCCGTCCTACCCTCCGTCTGGTGGGGCTTGGTAGCCCACACGGCGGGACACACGGGGTACACGCACGCCCCCGAGAAAGCTCCCGCGCTTCGGGAGCTCATCATGGCGTCGGTGGAGACGGAGAGCGCCGCCTTGCGCTGGCAGGCGCACGGGTGGCGGACGTTCCGGATCCGGAACTACGACGGAAACGACCCCGAGGCCCTGGCCCCTCGGGAGCGGGCTTGTCCCGCTTCGCGCGAGGGGGGCCAGCGGACGGCGTGCGCCTGGTGCCTGGCGTGCGACGGCTCCGGGAAGGGGCGATCCATCGCGGTCGTGGACCACTCGGGAGTGACCCTCTCGAGGCTTTCCAGGCTCCGCCGTTCGCGGGAAGGGGTGGTAATTCAGTAGGACCCTCGCAAGCGCCGTGCATCCCGCAAGAGTGGATCTACGGCGCCGTGCGGGGCCCCACGGGGCTCGCAAAAAGGAGAAAACGAACATGAACATCATCGTAGTACCCGAGAAGACCGAGACGACGAGCGCGACGTTTCGTGCGCGTCAATTGCACCGCGAGAAGGGACGCGGTCCCTTCCGCGCTCCTCACCATTCAGTGAGTGAGGTGGGCGCCATTGCAGAGCTCGCCCTGGCAGCCGGAGGCGTCTACCTCATGGACGAGGCACGTGAGTGGCGCTCCAACGTTCGGGCCTCTGTGCTCCGGACGTGGGCGCTGATGCCTCCGGAGGCGCGTCCGGTCCTGGTCGTGGATACGAGCGGAGAGACGAAGCTCCGTCCACTCATGCCGAACCCGGATGACCTGGTCGGATTGATCGACCCGCTGGCGTTCGACCTGGTGCGAGCCTGTTCGTTCGCGGCCGAAGCTCTGCCGAAGAAGCCCCTCCCGTTTTCGAATCACCCGAGGGAAGTGGAGCGGCAGATCATCGTCCCCCTGGTCGAAGATTTGCTCTCGGCTGGCTACCTGGTCGGAGTGAACGATGGCGAGGAAAATGTGCTCGAGCCTTGCTCGGACTCGGATCAGATCTTCGCTGCCATGTCGACGACGGACGAGGACATTCTCATCACGAAGAAGCAAGGCCACTCGGGTTGGGTCCGGCTCATCTACGGCAACGATGCGGACGTGATCAGTGACAACACCGTGAACATTCCCGAGTCTATTTTTGCTCGGGCGAACGAGGTCTCGGAGCGGTTCCAGTAGGACCCCGCAAGCGCCGCGTATTCCTCAGGGTGCGCGGCGTCATGCGGGGCCCCACAACGGAGCCCCCGAAGGAGAGGACAATGTCCATAATGAAGATGACGGAAAGCGCGGCTCTCCACCTGATCCGCGCATCCCTTGCGGGTCCCTACAACGGAGCCCCCGAAAGGCACACCACCATGGCAGGAGCGAAATCAGTGGCAGATTTGTTGAACAACAACATCGAGAAGTTCGATGCGGCGGACGAGCTTGCGCGTCTTCGGATCGAGAACGAACGGCTTCGCGCCGAGAACGCTCCGAAGGCGCTTCGATTCAAGGTGAGCGAGAAGGGAGCCGTGAGTGTCTACGGGCTCGGCCGCTTCCCCGTGACGCTCTACCTGGAGCAGTGGACGCGACTCCTGAACGCGAAGGATGCTCTCTGGGCCTTCATCGACGAGAACCGTGCGGACCTCAAGACCAAGGGGGAAAGCTCGGCGTAGGACCCCGCAAGCGCCGTGCATCCCGCTGTACAGCGGGATACGCGGCGCCATGCGGGGCCCACAACGGAGCCCCCGAAACCAGGAGACGAGTCATCATGAAGAACATGGATCAGGTCATCAGGCACGCGGCGGAAGCTGCCCGGAACAATGCGACCTTCGTCAATCGCGCCCTCACGGCATTCGTTCAGACGCCCTCGGACGAGGGAGCGCAGCGGGCGCTCCGGGCCGCTCTCGTCGCTCAGGCCGAGGGAGTGGACGGTGGGGCTCACGATGGGGCGACCCAACAAGCTCGGTGCGAGGCGTCAGAGGCCGCTCTTCGGGCCTGGGATGGGGACGGCCAGTAGGACCCCGCAAGCGCCGTGCATGCATTGTGCGCGGCGCCATGCGGGGCCCCACGACGGAGCCCCCGAAGGAGAGAGACAATGTCCAGAATGAAGATGACGGAAAGCGTGGCCCTCCACCTGATCACGGAAGCGGAGGCAGGAGTAGATCGCCTCATCTCGAAGGCCGAGGCGAAGGTGGCGCCGACGGTTCAGCTCGCGACGACGCCTGAGATCATCGAGCTCCGGAGGCTTGCTGTCTTCGGTCAGGCGCTCCTTACGATCGGGCCTCGGGCTCTCGAGTGGCGCGTTCGGCCGAACGACGTCGCGGGGGCGCTCCGACGCCTCGTGACCCCTACGCGGGAGGAGCGTCTCGGGCTCTGTGAGATCTTGGACGGCGAGGTCAAGCGCGGAGCCGCTCCCGCCGTGCTCACCAACCAGACCGTGCGGGAGCTCGTTGACGCGGAGGCTCGAGGGTCATGAGTGAGTGCAGCGACAAGGTGCTCGAACTGAAACAAGACGATGTCGATGGCTGGATTCTCCCCGCGGGTCGGTATGAGCTCTCTCAGATCCCCAGTGGGCCTGTGAGTTTCACTATTTTCCTTGAAGCTGAGGATGCGCTTCGCGTAGCTCGAGACATTCTCGAGTATGCGGTAACCTCTGGTTGCGCGGACGGTGCTGGTCGGGCGGGCACGTTCCAGCTAGATCTCTCAGGCCTCGGGATCTTTCATGAGGCCGAGGCGATGTCTGAAGGGGAGGAACGTACAAGCGACTCTCGCTAGCTTTCTGGGCCCGAGGCTCACTTGTGTGAGCCTCGGGCCTGGGGCTCTAGCCCCGGAACGTCGCCGCATTCTGCGGGACAAGGAGAAGCAACATGGATCAGAAACAGGAACGAGATCACGAGCTCCGCATGCAGGGAGTGGAGGAAGCTCTCGAGTCTTTCCGCTCGACGCTTCGAACGTCGTTCAAGTCGGACCTCGCAGAGGAGGCCGTGGCGGCTTTCGACGAGCTCGTGTCTCTCGTCAAGAGCTCCGCCAAGATGGGGTCTGTCAGGCGCACCTTCTTGGCGACGATCACCTATGGCAACGGCAAGGTCGTAGAGCTCGGTCCGACGTCGAGCCGCGATCGTGCTGACGCCCTCGCCAAGGCCTGGATGGAAGGTCACGCTGGGGTGACCAGCAAAGGTGAGCCCGTGAAGGGCGTGAAGATCGTCGCAAGCGATGAAGAGGAGGACTAGTGTCGGTGAAGCTCCCCGTGTGGGGCATCCAGAAGGTTCGGCTTCCGCACGGCGCTCTCGCTTGCTGGGGAGCTCGTGCGGCGGTCTCGAAGGATGGCCGATGGCAGATCCGAGAAGAGCGCCAGGACATGACAGGGCCCGCTGAGAAGCGCGTGGAGCTCGCTCGCCTCATGAACGAGGGTGGGGCGCTTCGGGCGGCCGAAGAGACGGAGCGTTCCCTCTACATCGACCGCAAGGTTCCTTTCGGGTCGGTCGTGTGCGTTGTCGACAGGCCGCGTCTGGTCGTCCTGACACGATTCATCGGAGGCTACGTCTACGTGACGGCCTACATGCGGAGGGCTCGGTCATGAGCCGCGCACCAGTGCGCAAAGGCTGGGAGTGCGTGACTCACGGCGGGGAATACTCGAAGCGTGGAGGCTGCCCTGCATGCAAGGCTGAGGAAACCTCCGGAGCGGCGGGAGCGGTCGATCGGGCGCTCAAGAAGAACTCGGACTCGGCGAGCTACGAGACGGATGCTCGCTCGATCGCGAAGATCTTGGATCGGCACTACGGGGACGAGGCGGATTCCGTTCTCAGTCTGGTTACCGATCTTCTTCGGGAGGTCAGGAAGGCAAAACGGTGAGAGTCATGGAGAAAGGAAGGACGATGAAAACCGGAGAAGAGGTGGCTCGGGCTCGCGGTCTGAAGTTCGAAGAATACGACGGGGGCGTCCCTGCGGAGGCCTTCGCCAAGGTGGGGCTTCCGCTGATCGTTCGTTGCGCTGGTTGTCAGGAGACGATGGCGTTCCCGACGGCTCTCGTCGATGACGAGGGTAGGACCTGGTGTGACGATTGCGCGGGAGAGGAGCCCGAAAATCCCATGCAGGCCTTCGTGGTGGAGCTCGTTCGGTCCCTTTCTATCGACGAACGAAAGGCGGTTTTCGAAAGTCCTGAGTGGCTTGCCATCGACGAGAGCAAGCGCCGCGGGTTTCTCGAGACTCTCGAGAAGGCAGGGAGCTCGGTTCGGGGCTAGACTGCTCCGGGCTCGAGGCAATCCCCCGGAATGCCTCGGTCCCGGTGCTCGAAGCACCGGAAGGAAGGCCAATGAAACATCTATCGTTCGTCTTGTGTGGGCTCGCCCTCGGGTGTGGCGGTAACGGATTTTCGTCTGGAGTGGAGGCGGATTCCGGTGAGGAGCTCGACGCCGGAGCGGAGCCCGCCGAGGACGGATCCGCGAACGGGGGAGCCTTGTCCTCTGGCGGTTCCGTAGGGGCCGGAGGGAGCAGGACTGGCGGCACGGGGCCCGGAGGCTCGGGAAGTGGCGGAGCCTCGTCTGGTGGCACTGGGCTCGGAGGCGGAGCTTCGACTGGCGGCACTGGGAACGGAGGAACTTCGACGGGGAGTGGAACGGGAGGGAGTCTCACGGCCTGTCAGGCTTGCACCAGTAGCTGCGGCGCGAATATAGGGTGTATCGCCGCCTGCGGGGAGTTTTGCTTAGTGTCGAGTGGCGGAGCTCCCGGTGCGGGAGGAACTACACCAGGCACGGGCGGAACACTGGGGAACGGAGGTCAAAGCTCTCTTCCGGGCGTGTGTGACTCCTGCGTGTGTCCACCTTCATGGACGCCGAAGGTCGTCGGTGACGTGTGCTGGTGTACCGTGCTCCCTAACTCCGCTCAGCGATGTGGCTGAACTTCAGGGGAGGTTCACGAGCATGCGGGCGAACGTTGGATTCTCCAGAGCCCGGACTCCGGTGCGGTCGACACGGCGTGAACGCACGAGCTCGTAGGCTTTCTTTCCTGGGATCTGAGCGAGGCGCTTCAGGGCAAGAGCGGCGACGAGAGCCGAGCGGTTCCGTCCCATGCGGCAGGTGACGAGGACGCGCTTGCCGAGGGACAGATCTCTCGCGACTCTCCGGGAAGCTTCGCTCGCGATATGCAGGTCGTTGCGCGTTGGCGCGTGGGAATCGTCGAAGGGAAGGTTGTGGACCTCGACGTTCGGGAAGTGTGCTGCTTCTGGCTGGTAGTCACCGACGAGGTAGATCGCGTCGAACTGCTCCGAGTAGTCACCAGGAGGCGGCGCGGAGCCGACGTGAAGGCGTCTGACGATGGCGTGAGAGTCGGGGTGGGTCATGGGCAGAGAGGCCAGAGAGGGGCGGTTTACGACCGCTTGAGGTCTTCGGCGGTGACGCGCCGGTAGGCGTCTATCGAGTAGTATATCTTCGATTGGTCGTAGCCTGCTAGCTCTTCGGGGAGCGGTTCTCGGGCAGGGCCTTTTTGGCCGTAGACGATAAGCGTGTTCCTCATGTCCGGCTCGTGGGCAAGGACGCTTCGGGTAGCTAGATAGCGGAAGAGATCTGGAGTACCGCACGCCGTGCCGTCCATGTTCGTGCCGAGGTAGATGACGACGGAGGCTCCCTTCAGGATGCGGAGGAGTCCAGGGTTCGGGCGGTTCGACGGCCAGCTCACGAAGGCGGTGCGGACGGGCTCGTGAAAGTTCACGAGGTCCTGGCGCACGTAGCGGATGATTTCCTCGGAAGTTCCCTTGGGGCCGTAGCCCGTCGTCGAGTAGGCCCAGGGCGAAGGGTAGGTGTCGACGGCGACTACTTCTTTCACGCGGAGGTAGGTGAGCTGTTGAGCGAGCTCGAGGTCATTGCCGGAGCCAAGATCATAGACGACTCGCCCGTGCACGTAGGGCCGGAGGGCTCGCTTCTGCGCTGGAGAGAGTATGCCGAAGCTCACGATGATTTCACGATCCACTCCGAACCGGTCCAGGTTGCAGTGTCCCCGATCTTGATGCCTTTAGATCTAGGGGCCGTTTTTTCGAGCTCGGTGACCCTGCGAGCGAGCTTGTCGATGTTGTCCTGGGCTACGGGCGGATGCGCAAGCTTTTCGAGTTCGGCGAGTCGTGCTCCCATCTCGCTGTCGATGACGAGGGTCTCTCCGCTGTGTCTGATGACGCCGGAAGCCTCGATGACCCACCGAACCTTCTTCGATTTGTCGAAGACGACCGTTTCGCTCTCGACCTTGATCTTGACGTGCTTGGCCTTGAGCTCTGGGATGGTTTGCCCGGCCTTGGCCAGGACCCATCCCCCGGAATGCCGGTCTACCCAGAGCCACCAGGTCAGCACGGGTTCGATGCGATTTCGAGCTGTTCGTTTCCTCCGGCGCCGAGGAGGTTCACCTGAATGTTGAAGCCGGCAACAAGCTTTTCCTGGAGGTAACCCGGGGTCGTGTCGGTGGCAGATACCAGAACCTTGTGGTCACCCTCGCCGCTTGTCGGGGGAAGGGGGACCCATTCCGTTCCGTTCCAGGTGACGACGTCACCTATCGCGTTTCCGTCGAAGGTCGGGCCGCTCGGGGACTTTCTCAGCTTGCTCGTTGCCATGGGGGTTTCCTTTTTGATGGGGGGAGTTTGGACGATAGCATCACGTCAGGCGCAGGCGGAAATGTGGAAAGTCGGGGACCGGAAAACGGCCGCCCCACAAGAGACCGATGCCTTCTCCGATCTTCCCCAGGATGCGCCAGAAAGCCGGGTCGGTGGGCCAGGGAATGAGGACGTCACCCATGCCGCTAGCGGCTCGGGGATCGAGCGGGGCGACGTCGAAGGCCAGGCCCTTTTCGTGGTCTGATTTTCCTGGTTGTACATCGGTGACGATGGAGCCCGGGGAAGTGCGACCCTGAGCATAGAGAGCGGTCTGCTCGGCGAAGGAGCGACGTCCAGAAGCGACGACGACGGGGATGCCCGCGAGGTAGGCGCGCTTGATGAACTCGGTTGCGGGGACCTGCAAGGCCGGGTCGAGGTCGCGGATGAGCGACGCGCTCCGCATGAGGTAGGCGGCAGGGACTCTCAATGAACATCCTCGTCTTCTCGCTCTACCTCGGCGAGAGAATAGGTTGATCGATCTCCAAAGCCGCGCTCTGCGTATGGTCGGCGAGTGACTCCAGTAATATGCGCAGATCTGAGAAGACCATCGCCAACGACTTCCTTCGCGTAGGTGATTGCACCCTTCAGGTCGTCCCCGGTGAATTCCTGATAGATTTGTTCGTCGAGCTTCCAGTTTTCGTCGTATCCGGAAACAGCGATGGAAAGGGTGAGCCGGTTTTCTCCTCGCTCTTTTTTGGAAATCTGTTGGGCTTTGGCCCAGGTGTAGTGAGCGTACCTCTGACGGCTCTCTAGGAGTCCGAGCTCAGCTCCGTAACGAAAGCCGGTCGCGTTTTTGATGACGCGGACGCGATGCTTGGGGGAGCTCTTCATCATCGGCTTTCTGGCCGGTGCAAGGAAGACTCCGCCCTGAGTGTGGATGAGCTTTCCCCAGCGCGAATACTTGGTCATCGTCTTGACCTGGGGCACGCCTTCTTGTGCTTCGTGTACTTCGGAGTGCGACCCCATCGGGCCGATTCGATCGCGCAAGCCGGGCAGGCGCCGCGCGCGAGGGCTTCTACTTGAATCTTCTGGAGGCGTTCTTCTTCGTTGCGCCGGCTTTCTTGGGCGTACTCTAGCGAGAACTTTGTTCTCGCGGCACGTTCCTCTTCTTCGCGCTTCCGTTGTTCGGAGGAGGCGATCTCGGCTTCTGCTCGCAGAAGAGGATAGGGAGGCATGCCGGCTCCTCCGCGCGCATAGCAGCCGGGGTTCGGGCAAGCTCGCGCGATGTGGGCTGGGGACCCTGCCATGACGGCCGCCATGCAGAAGGGGCAGTTGTAGGAAGTGTCCGGGTATTCCTTCGCTTCTCTCGAACGCCCTAGGACGTCGGTGATGACCATCTAGACCTGTCCTGGAATCGGGTCGGTGTAGATCTGCTTCTGAACGGCGCGGAGCTTGGTCGCGAGAGCCGGTGACCCGTACTTGTCGAACTCGTCGGCCACATGCTGGAGGGCTCGAGCGACCGTGCCGGGCGGAGGGTTCGTGGCCTGCTCCATGTAGACCTTGGCCGTTGCAGTCTGTCCGAGAGCTTCCATTTCTCTCGACACCTGGATCATGGCGTTCGTCGCCAGGACTCGCGGGTCCTCGCTGTCGAAGTCGGTCGTGCGCGGAGCGTAGCTTGGCCTGTCGGGGAGTTTCTTCGATGAGGCTCCGTACGAGTACAAGGCGTAGCCGGCGGCTCCCAGGAGAGCGAAGAGAACGACCTTCTTCATGCGTTGGTTTTCCAGAATCTGTAGAAGCCCCACGGAAGCGAGATGAACCAGATCCAGGAGTGGAGGAGCCACGCGGTGAACATGACCGTCGAGAACCAAGCCTTGTCCCACCAGCCGAGTTCTCCTCCGCAGCAAGAGCACGGCGCTCGGATCTTTCTCATGAGAGCCCCGAACAGGAACGGGGCGCTCACGATCATGATGAGGAGCGCGTGAGCGATGTAGAGCTTCCATCCCCAGTGCATGATGGAAAGTCTTTCAGCCGAGGCCTTCGAAGTCGATGCCGCGGTAGTCGACACCCGGCAACGAATCGACGACCGAGTAGTACCGGCCCCGAACGATGGCGAACCATTGACCGTGCTCGAAGAAGAGGTCGTCGAGCTTGCCTCGGCCGAACTTCGTCGAGGCGGCACCTCGGATCGTTTTCTCAGCTCGAGTGGTGTGGCTTGCGCTGAGGAGCTTGGTTTTCTTCGCCATGGGAACTATTGCGATGCGTGGTCGCGGGCCTGGTTGATGAGGTCTCGAGCAACTTCCTCGGACTTGAAGCGTTTGCCGTTTCCCGGCACGCTCGAGGAGCCCCAGTAGCCGCGATGGTCCTGGTCGTATTGTGAATCGCCCCATCGCACGGTCCAGTCCCCGTCTTCGTATACTTGGAGGCGGACCTCGATGTAGTGGTCCCCTTCCTCGTCGGAGAAGTGTGCACCGACATCGGCGCGGCGCGCGGAGCGACCGCGAGCGTAGCTTTCCATCCGGTTGATGTTTCGGAGGTCGTGGGCGACGTCACTGATTTTCGGGAAACGCATTAGGCTCTCCTTGGGGCTACTGCTCGCCGTACCGGGCGGATCATCCGAACAGCCACCACTTCGGCCGGCCATGCTTCTTGGTGAGGGCCCGTCGAATCCGGGCGCCCCGCGTCCCGGTCATGAAGAGCGGAGGATCCGGAGGTCTTTCCTTTTCCTTTGCGCCGATGTGGAGCCGGTAGCTCTTCTCGTAGCGCTTCGTTTCCTTCCGCCGGGTTGCCTGCGAAATGAGCTTCTTGACGTTCAGGGGACGTCCCATGGGGCGGGACTTTATCACGGAGCCCCTCGGGAGCGCGATTCTCTGCCCTCCGCGAGGAGCTTGACGCTCTCCCTAGTTCTGGCATGCTTCCCGGCGGACCCGCGTTTCCCTTCAAAGAACACGGTGCGATCCACACCCCTGAGGGCCCGACGTCTGGGAGCCAACCCCCCTCCCTCCCTCTCGTCGGGCCCTTGAATTATTCGGACCGTGGTCCGAATAAGAGACAAAGGGGGCAGAGGCGTTTCGCGTCTTTCCTTCGCTTGAGCGTTCGCTCGAAGCTATGATCGGCGTTCTTCCAGGTGCGAGCGACGCGAACCGCGATGCCGAGCTTCTTTGCCTTCCGAGTGATTGCGGACCCTCCGCCCAGCTCGACGTGAAGCCTGAGCCTCGTGTCGGGGTCGCCAGTGATTCCGATGTAGTGGCGCTTTCCTCTGATGGGCCTGCTGAGGTGAAGGAGGTAGACCGTCATGGAGAGCTTGCCCTGGTCTGGTCGAGCAGTGTACCGTGCCGGTCGGTGTGCATGTCGCTCGGTAGAAGGGAACGATGGGAGCTTACGCGCATGAAGTCGTAGAGCTCCCAAGAATAGACGGTCATCGTCTCGGCAGAGCCGGGGTCCTTAGCCATCCCGGCAGGGCCGGGATCTTCGTCATCTCGGGTGCCCCGAGATGACTCGACTCAGTCGTCTTCTCGGAGCACTTGGCCCGGGCGAGCTTGCTCGCCGGCTTGGCCGTTCTACGTCCACCGTTCGTCGTTGGTCGAGGAGCGGAAAAGTTCCGGAGGAGGCTCGCGATGAGCTTCGTGCGGTCGAGCGCCGCCGACAAGCTGCGAGGCAGGCGGCTCACGCTCGTCGTGAGCGCGAGGCCAACGAGGCACGGGCCAGGGAGGCGAAGCGCCGAGAAGTAGAGAAGCGAGCACGGGCAAAAGCGGAGAAGCGTGCGGCAGAGATCTCTCGTCGCAAGGCCGAGGAAGCGAAGGCTGAAGCTCTACGGCGTCGAGATCTCGCTGAGAAGAAAGCTCTCGAGGAGGCTTCTCGGCGCCGAGCTGAGGAAGCGAAAAGAGATCTCGTAGCGAAGGCCCGGCGAGAGGCGGCGGCAAAGGCTCAGGCAGAGGCGAAGCGTGCTCGGGAAATGGCCGAGGCTCGTGCGCGCGCCTTCGAGCTTGCTCGGCTAGAGAAGGCTGCGCAGGCGAGGAAAGCTCTCGAGGCCGCTAGACAACAGCGTGCCGAGCGTGAGGCCGAGCTCAAAACTCGCCAGGGAGAACTAGTCGAGGCTTGCCGACTTCTCCAAAACAATCGTGGCATCGCAGAGGCCGTTGGTGTCGATGAGGCTACGATCCGAAGGTGGATGGAGAAGCCTCCTTTCAAGAGCGAGGCCTTCGACCGGCTTCGTAGGCTCATCGGGAGCCTCCATATACTTCTCGAGCTCATGAAGCAGGCGGGGGAAATCAAGAAGCTTCCGAAGGTGAGGCCGGGGCACGGCGTAAGGAGCGGGCGCCGTACCGAGGGCGTCTACTGGACGAAGACCTTCATGGGCTTCCTCGATCCTGTGACCATCAGCAGTATTGGCCGGTGGATTCGATCTCACGGCGGGAACTATCCGTTCTGGCAGGTAGCCGTCGTCACGAGTCAGTACGCTCTTCGTTCGGATGTCGAGTTCAGCGATGCCGGCCCGAAGAATACGACGCGGGATTACAAGACGATCTTCTTTCAGGTTTCGGCGAAGAAGTGGGGCGACTTCGCCGCGGAACGCATCGAGCCCTCGGCTGAAACGAAGAGCCCGGGAGCAGCAGCCGACGATATCGAGATGCGGCTTCGTACCCGTAGCCAGAGCGGCATCGTTCAGGTATTCGTCCACGGAGTTACACTGTTTGCGTATCGAAGAAGAACACCGGAAGAGGAAAAACAATGGGCAACGAGAGAGCGACGGACGAGGCAGGAGTCATGGAACAAGAGGCAGAAGTCGAGGGCGAAGAAGCGCAGGCAAGCGAAGAAGCCGAAGTGATGGACGGCGAGGCCCTCATCGAGGCCCCGCTTCTTCGGGAGCTTCTGGGCGAAGACCCGGTTGCGCAGGAGATTACCGACAGGGATGTTCTCCTGACGCTCGCCATGGAGCAGCTCGAACACGGGGAGAAGGTCGACGTCATCGCGACTCTCGAGACCCTCGGGCTTCACGAAATCGTCGAGACGGCGAAGATCGCTCGCGACGTCGAGGAGGAAGAAGAGCTCGGGAACGACCCCGAAGTGGATGAACTCGAAGCCGAGCTCAATGAGACGGCCGGGCCTCGAGACTCGGAGCTCGAGTAGATGTTTCCCGGCAGACGGAAGAAGGAAGCGAAAGTTCGGATGGAAAAGATGCGCGTCTCTCTCGAGAATTCTCCCGAGGCGATGGCGTCACTCAAGCTAGCTCTCATGGGGCAGATGATGTCGACGCTCGGCATTCATGTCTTCGAGTGGGTGAGCGAGAAGAAGGGTAGGAGGTTCGTCATGGAGAGCGGTGACGAGGGGGTGGCGCTTTCGTTCGAGGAAGAAGGCAAAGAAGTAGTCCCTGGATTCATGAACAAGTGATGGCGTACAAGATCGCCGTTCCGCCTGGAGTCTTCGACGAGCCGTCCAATGGTGGTGACTTCTTGGAGAAAGACCGGGAAGTTCCTCAGGAGCTGACTCCTCTCTCTGGGCCTCCCCGACGTCGACCGTTCATCGTCTGTGACATCGAGAGCAAGGAAGGGAACACGCAGAAGGCCGGCTTTACCAGGCCCTTCATGGTGGGCGTCTACGGATCTCTCGAACGAGCCAAGCCTCCCGAGTACCGAGCTTTCTTCGATAGCGAGCCGGACGGCGGCTACTGGAAGGAGAGATACTTCTGGGAAGGAGGATGCGTCGACCGGGCGATGCGCTTCATGCTCTCTAAGCGTTTCTGCGGGCATCACATCTATGCTCACAACGCCGGGAGGTTCGACTACCTCTTCTTTCTTCCATGGCTCATGCAGGTGGGACTGCAACTCGGGTTTCGTTTCTCGGTGATCCCGGTATCGTCTTCGATTCAGGTTCTCGACGTCTGGAAGGGAAGAAGGCGGGACGATGGGCATGTCGAACGAAACCGGGTGTGGCGATTTCTCGACAGCTATCGTCTCATCCCGACGAGTCTCGACAAGGCAGCAAAGGCTTTCGGTCTTCCCGGCAAGCTGAAGCACGATCTGAACTTGCCGGAGGATGATCCGTCCTGGATCCAGTACAACGGGCAGGATTGCTCCGAGCTCTACAACGTCCTCGAGAAGTTCCACGGCTACATCGAGAACGTGCTCCTCGGCGAAGTAGGCATCACGGCGCCGGCCACGGCGATGAAGATCTTCAGACGGAACTACCTGAAGAATCCACTACCCCGCTCGATTTCGACGCATGACTTCGTTCGCCGGGGCTACTGCGGCGGGCGCGTGGAGGTTTTCGAGACCTGGGCGGATTGCCTCCGCTACTACGACATCAACTCGAGCTACCCGCGAGCGATGCTCGAGCCGATGCCGGTGGGTCCGGCCATCGAGATGGACGGAGAGCCCCCGGAGAGGTTTTGGTTCAACGGCGGGCCCAACAAGAAGTACATCGGCTTCATCGAGGCCGACGTCTACGTGCCGGAGTGGACGCACATTCCGGTGCTACCGGTGAAGGACAAGAAGACCGGGAAGCTCGTCTTTCCGACGGGTCGGCTTCGAGGCGTCTGGGAGAGCGAGGAGCTGGCTCTCGCCATCGCAGAGGGAGCGACAATCGTTCGTTGGGGGCATTCGGTCTGGTACGAGGCGGTTGCTATTTTCGAGGAGTTCGTTCGGGAGCTTTACGCCTATCGAGACAAGGAGAATCCAAAGTACGACGAGGGGCTCGCTGAGATCTGCAAGATCATGCTCAACGCGAGTTACGGCAAGTTCGGGATGAAGACGCGCCGCCGACAGCTCTTCCTCTACGACGACCCGAAGATGCCGGAGAACTCTGTCCCGCTCACGAACGACCCCGAGAGCGTGATCTATGTCGCTGAGGAAGAAGTCGACGCTCCGTACATCATGCCGCAGATCGCAGCTCGAGTGACCGCGCTCGGTCGCATCCGGCTCTTCAATGCAATGAAGGCTGCTTCTTGCCAGACGTGCTGGCCTCGGGTGTGCGGGTGCCGGGTCGGAAAGGGAGAGCATCGGAAGAGAGTGATCTACTCGGATACCGACAGCGTCATCACGCCGACGATTCTTCCGACGAGTTCGGTGCTCGGGGACTTGAAGGACGAGCACCCGGAGCATGCCGGGAAACTCATCGGCAAGTTCATCAGCCCGAAGGTCTACATGATGGGGCTCGAGCCGGTCGACTTTCCCTGGGAGGGAGACTACTTCGAAAAGGTCAAGGCGAAGGGAGTTCAGGATCGGCGGCGTTCGACGATCGAGAAGCTCGAGAAAGGCAAGACCATCTATCAGTTCCGTCTCGAGAAGGTCGGCATCCTGGCGCGGGAGGGATTCGTTCGGGGGCCAGGTCAGATCTTGATTCCTCGGCGAATTCTCCTGGACAAGGGAAAGCGGGAGGTCCTGAAGGACGGAACGACTCGGCCGTGGATCGTGGATATGTGGCAGGACGACTTGCCGGATGATGGGGCGCTCGAGTAGGAATCGGATTCGAATGGTTGCCACGCGATAGCAGATGATATAGCCTCTGTTTCATAGACATGGCAGCCATCTCCGTGAAGAAGACCTCCGGGAGGCCCGAAACGAAAGAAGTTCTCGCCGAGGCCATCGTGAAGATCAGTGAGGCCATGCAGCAGCTCACGGCGAGCGGCCTCAACCGGGATGCCGTCGTGGTGCTTCTGGCGGCGAAGACGGGCGTCACGAAGAAGGACATCAACGCGGTCCTGGACGGGCTGAACCGTCTCCGCGGGTGGTACTGCCGGTGAGCGCGTCTATTCACGGGGGTCTTACCCCCGAGGCTCGCGCTTCGCGCGACCTTTCCCCCCCCGCTCCGCGACTCGCTACGCTCGAGTACGCCGAGGCGGGCTACGACGGGCCTGGGTGGTACGTGATTCAGCATTCGGGGGTTCTCGGCGGGACGAAGCACATGGATCGGTATCACGCCGAGAAGTGGGCCAAGGAGCACGGCTACGAGCTCACGGAGGGGAGCCCTCCCGAGGCGAGGCTCGTGACGGCGAGGCGGGGCAGGAGGGTGGGACCGTTCCCTTCTCGGTACCGGGTGCGGGCGCTGTTCGCCTGGCTCGGGTACTGGCTTCTCAGCGGGGTCGAGTACGTGCTCCACGAGGCGGCGTGTGTGGCTTGGAGGGCTCGCTGGAAGCTCGGTGTCGTCATGTTCGACAAGCCGTGCCCCAGGTGCGGGCTTTCGCTCTGGAGTGGGCCCGATGGGTGTAACTGCCGGCTTGTGACGCCGAACCTGCGATGTAACTTCGTGCTGCCGGACGAGGTGGAGATCGAAGATTGGGGGGACCGGCGCCAGTTGGTTTACCCCGTGAGGCTCCGGCGGGACCTATTCCACTGGGCGAGGGGTCACGAGTTTTTCGGCAAGGCTGCCATCGAGACCATGCAGTACGACGACAAGCTCTACCGGGGGATGACCTCGGCAGAGAGATCACTTTCGCATCTCGACGCCGTGCTCGGTGACGAGAGGCCCGACAGGAAAAAGCAATGATGTCCAAGAAGAAGCCGAAGAAGACGATGACTTCATCCCGCCGTACGGCGGGACGGAAGAAGGCGTCGAAGAAGCGGAAGGCGAAGCGCGTGAAGACGGTGAAGGTGACGAAGGTGACGAAGGCCGAAGCGAAGACAACGAACGGATCGAACGGACACGTGGGCTGGACGGCATCGCGCATCGTGGCGCTCCGGAACAAGCTCCGCCTCACGCAGGAGCAGTTCTCCCGGAAGCTCGGCGTCACCTACGTCACGGTGAACCGGTGGGAGAACGGCAAGTCCGTTCCGAAGGGGCTTTCGCTCAAAGCTCTCGAGCGAGTCGACCATCGGGAGTGAGTGGAGCCCGATGGCTGACCGGAGTCTCCTCGGCGCGCTCTACCAGACTGGTCTCACGATCTGGAACGGTTGGAAAGCCAAGCGAGTGCGTTGCCCCGTGTGTGCCGCGAAGCCTGGACATCGTTGCGAGCCGAGCGTTCCGCCGATGCCTTATCACCAGAAACGGATCGACGTGGCGCTCGGTGTGCGTTGCTCCCGTTGCGACTACTTCAAGCACGAGAACGTTTACCTCATCCCTCGCGACCGGTGCCCGAGCTGCGGCTCCTCGATGTCCTCGTTCTAGGAGGTTCCCCGTGACCGTCGACTGGCGGAAAAGCTCGGGCTTTGGTGAATTTGTTGCGTAGCTGGTGGAAGTGTGTTTTACCTGGACTCTTTCGTCCCGGCAGAGCCGGGAGCCCGTGCCTTGCCGGGCCCCGACCCACGGAAGCTATAAAGGATGTTCCACCATGACGTATGCACAGCACTTCGGCCTACGCGGCCAGACGTCGCAGCGCGAGCAGGCTGATCCGCGGCAGGTTCGTAACAGCGCCGGGGGATTCACTTTTCAGGTCGACTGCTGGAAGCGGCTCGATCGCTTTCTCATTCTCGGAGCCGAGGGAGGGACGTTCTACGCTGGCGAGAAGAAGCTCGTGGTCGAGAACGCCAAGAGCCTCGGGGCCTGCCTCGACGAGGACCCGGCTCGTGCGGTCGAGCAGATCGCCCAGGTGAGCGAGTCTGGGCGCGCTCCGAAGAACGACGCGGCCATCTTCGCTCTCGCCTACGCGGCGGGTCACCCGAAGGCGCGCGAGTTCGCCCTCAAGGCTTTGCCTCGAGTGTGCCGCATCGGGACGCATCTCTTCGACTTCGTGAACGCCGTGCAGAAGTTTCGCGGCTGGGGGCGTGGGCTCCAGCGTGCGGTGGCTTCCTGGTACAGCGACCGGGACGCGGACGACCTCATGCGCCAGCTCACGAAGTATCAGCAAAGGAACGGCGTGTCGCACGTCGACATCCTGCGCCTCTGTCACCTCGAGCCCAAGGAGGCTCACCGTGCGATCATTCGCTGGGTGGTCGACGGCGACAAGAACATGGGCGACCGGGTCCTCTCCGCTCCTGCGGAGAGCAAAGGCTCCCGCGGCCAATCGGCAGAACGTAGCCTCGAAGGACCGGAGGTGTTGCCCTGCGCAGCAGTGAAGAAGGCTGCGAGGGTACCGAGGTCTTACTCTGGAGTCGGTGAGGTTCCGGAGTACCTCGACGTGGTGCACCGTTGCCTCCATTCGACGGACCCGAAGGAAGTGGTGCGGCTCGTGACGGAATACCGCCTTCCCCACGAGGTCGTGCCGAGCGCGATGAAGAACCGGGTGGAGGTTTGGGAAGCACTCCTCGGGCCCATGCCTCCGACGGCGGCGATCCGGAACCTCGGGAAGATGACCGCGGTCGGGCTCCTTCAGCCGATGAGCGTTGCCTCGAAGACGCTCACCCGAAAGCTCGGCGACGAAGCTCTTCTTCGGAAGCAGCGCGTTCACCCGATGTCGATTCTTCTCGGCATGAAGGTTTACGAGCAGGGCCACGGCGACAAGGGCAAGCTCAAGTGGTCGCCGGTACGGGAAGTCCTGGATGCTCTCGACGGGGCGTTCTACCTCTCGTTCCAGAACATCGAGCCGTCTCGGAAGAGGACGCTTCTCGCCATCGACATCTCGGGGTCGATGGACAGCTCGTGCGTCGCTGGCACGGTGCTCTCGGCGCGAGTCGCTGCGGGCGCCATGGCGATGGTCACGGCGCGGGTGGAAGAAGCCTGGCACGCGGTCGGGTTCACGTGTGGGGTTCGTGGCGAGTACCGGCACTCGAAATGCACGTCCATGCACGGCGAAGAGCGGTACGCTTCGAATCTCTCGGAGCTCAAGATTTCCCCGAAGCAGCGTCTCGACGAAATCGTCAAGATGATGCACGGGCTCCCGCTCGGAGGAACCAACTGCGCTCTCCCCATGATGTACGCCATGGACCGCGGCATGGGCATCGACGTCTTCCACGTCTATACGGACAACGAAACGTGGGCCGGTGAGCTCCATCCCCACGAGGCTCTTCGCATGTACCGGGAGAAGACGGGTATCGCCGCCAAGCTCATCGTCGTTGGCATGACCGCGACGGAATTCACCATCGCAGATCCGACGGACGCTGGCATGCTGGACATCGTCGGGCTCGACGCGGCGGCTCCGGCCATCATGGCGGACTTCGCAAGGTAGGGCGGCGAAAAGACGGTTGACAGGCGATTCGGAATTGTTATAGCGTGTGTTACCGCGAGCCGAACCGGCAGGGTTCTCAAACTCGATCTTTGAACGGCCGCAAGGCCACTCCCTGCTAGAATCCTTTGTTCGCGGTTTTCGGAGGACGTAGCTCAACTGGTAGAGCACGACACAAAATCTCGCTCGTCTGAACCCTTTGCTCGACCCTGAGAAGGACCGAGCCGAACTGACCAGCGTTATCTCAATATCGCGGTTGCGGGTTCGAATCCCGTCGTCCTCCCCCCTTCGGACCGCTGTCTCAGGGTTACCGGAACATCTATCCTGAGACGACTCTTTGCCCGAAGGTTTCTTTTCGCGGGACACGCATGAGCACCGAAAGTCAGACCGACTCTGGACAGCCGCAGCGGGATACCGAGGCCTTTCGGTTCGAAGCGGAGCGAGAGCGGGATCTGCTCATCGAGGCCGCAGAAGATCTGCTCGGCTCCTACATCAGGTCTCGCTCGCCGACCATCGTGGCTCTCCGGGTTACCGTCGACCAGGTGAAGGCCTCCATCGCGGAGCGGCAGAATGCAAAGTAAGCTGCCGACGTGGAAGATCTTCGACCCCCGTAGCGGCTCCTACTACGTCGGGTGGACGGGCGTTGGGCCTAGGTTCGGAGTTCCTCGAGCGAGCGCCATGGGGTTCACTTCTGCGGAGTCGGCCATCCGTGAGATGGGGACGCACTCCACGGCTTTCGTCGGCTGCCTCCTCGAGTTACCGAACGGAAAGCTCCGTTCCGAAGTTCCGGAGAGCGCGAAGGGACTTCCCGATGCCGGTTGAGTTCTACAAAGACGGAGATGTGTTCCTTTGTCCTCGGTGCGGCAGGAAGGGCGTCTATACGGAGTGCTCCGACGTCCGTCTGCTTGCGGTCGATGGCGAGAAGGTTTGCGCTGTGCAGATCGAGAACGACGAGTTCCCGACCACGAACAACGCCTGGGTCGAGTGTCAGGCTCACCTGACCGTGGAAGAGCGCCTCGCTGCTTTCCTCGGCACCGGGTCGAGTGGGCGCATGGTCAAGCGGTGGCAGGTTCGACCGGGACTATATCGCGTCTCTCTTCAGTTCGAGTGGATCGTGCGCGAGGCTGATGGAGAAACCTTGCAGCAGGCTTTCCTTCGGGCCTTTGATGAAGTCGACTTTTACATGGAAGCGACGGCAAAGCGGGTCGAAGTTCCTTCGGACCTGACGCGGGGGCGGCGATACGGTGCCCAGAGAAGGCTGAGATCGGGATGATGGCATTCGCGGTAGCAGGCCTCGGATTCGGAGACGAGGGGAAGGGCACGGTCGTCGATGCCCTGGCGGAAAAGTATGGAGCCGGTCTCGTCGTCCGCTACAACGGCGGAGCCCAGGCGGCTCACAACGTCATTCGTGACGGCAGGCACCACACCTTCGCGCAGTTCGGATCGGCGACGCTGCTCGGGGCGAGGACGCACTTGTCCAGGTTCATGGTCGTGAATCCGAAGACGCTTCGGGTCGAGTCGGAGGTGCTCGGCAATGTCGGCGTGCGACATGCTCATCAGCTCTTGTCCGTCGACCCCGGAGCTCTGGTCACGACTCCGTACCACATACTTGCCAATCGTCTCCGCGAAGAGTTGAGAGGTAAGGATGCCCATGGCACGACCGGGATGGGGGTCGGGGAAACGGTGGAGTTTGCCAGCGCGAGTGCTCGGGGAGGTTTCTCCATGCACGTTCAAGATCTCTACGACTCTCGGGACTATCGGAAGCTCTTGGACGATATCCGTGCCATTTACATCGAGTGGATAGAGATCCGAAAGATCGAAAGCTCGCTCGTCGAGAGTTTCTACGACCCAGCCGTTTTCGAGTCGGCCGTAGGCGCGTATCGGTGGTTCTCCGAGAGCGTCATGATGCGAGAAGACGAAGAGCTCGCTGGGATGATGGAGCGTGCGAAGGTGACCGTCTTCGAAGGGGCTCAGGGGATGCTTCTCGACGAAGAGTTCGGCTTTCATCCTCATTCGACGTGGAGTGACTGTACTTTTGGAAACATGGACGACCTTCTCGATGGAATCGAAGTCGAACAACTGAAGAAGATCGGAGTGCTTCGGACCTACCACACTCGTCACGGCGCAGGACCATTGCCGACAGAGCTAGATTCCTACACCCGCCTCACGGAGAAGGACCACAACGCACAGACCAATGGCTATCAGGGACGTTTTCGTGCAGGACCCTTCGACCTGGTGCTCGCTCGCTATGCCGTGAAGAAGATCGGCGCTCTCGACGGCCTCGCGCTGACTCACCTGGATGCGTCGGTACCAGAGATGACGAAGGACATGGCCGCGTACTCGTCCCGGTATTGGATCGCCAACGAAGAACGGGGAGTCAACGACCTGAGCGAACTTGCCCCGGACGAGATTGCTCCGCTCTTGAATCGAGCGGTGCCCCGCTACGTCAATGTCACCTCCGAGAATTTTCCGGACCACATTGCGAAGGAGCTCAGGGTGCCGCTCTTCTTGACTTCTCACGGACCGACTTCGGCCGACAAGGAGTTCTTTCAATGAGCGAGCCGCTGCGCGGAGCAACACCTACCGGTCCGAAGAAAGAAGGTAGTGCGAAGGAGCGGAGCCATTGCCCTCCGCAGGAGCTCGAGACCGTCGCGAAGAAGATCGAGGAGGCCCTCACCCCTGAAGATCTCTTCGGCCCCCTCGTCACCCCCGAGTCGGCCATGCGCGACGCCATCGCTCTCACCTACCGGGCGACGGTGAAGGTGATTCATCCCGATCACTTCATCGATACTCTCGGCTTCGATCGGGCGCAGAAAGCCTTTCGCCGGGTGACGGAGCTCAAGGACCAGGCCATCCGCAAGGTCGACGCCAAGACGTACGGACAGCGTGACGTCGCGGCTCCGGAAGTGAAGCCTATGAGCCCCGTCGTCATCGAGACGAAACGCCGCCGGTACAGCCTGGGGGAGGTTCTCTACAAAGGTGATCTGAGCGACCTCTACCAGTGCTCCTGGGCGTGCGACGAAAAGCACCCGATGACTTTAGGGACCACCCATCACAGCGGGCTGCTCAAGATCGTGAGGAGCTCGGCCGACAACGATCTTGCCGAGAACGAGGGCAAGATGCTCGAGAAGATCGGCTTGGACAAGATGCCGACCGAGAAGGTCCATCTGCTGTTCCCTCGCCTCTACGATTCTTTCGCGCTCAAGGGCAAGGGCGGAACCCGGCGGGTTCTCGTCCTTGGCCACTACCCGGAGCACGTGTCTCTTCATGACATCATGAAGGCTTACCCCGACGGCATCGACTACCGGGACGCTGCCTGGATGTGGAAGCGAATGCTCTACGCCGTCGGGTATGCGCACCGAAGGGGTGTCATCCACGGAGGAGTTAGTCCCGACCACGTTCTCGTCCATCCGAAGGAACACGGAGCCAAGCTCGTCGACTGGACTGGCGCCGTCATCTCCGGCCACGTGAAGGTCGTCTCGAAGAATTGGAGAGACTTGTATCCGCCTGAGGTGACGGCGAAGAAGCCCGCTTCTGCGGCGACGGACATCTTCATGCTGTCTCGCTCGGTGGCGATGCTGCTTGGTTCGAAAGACCGTCTTCTCGGTTTTCCGGACAAGGTCCCGGGTCAGATCTCTTCGTTCCTACAGGCCTGCCTTCTGCCGGCGCAGGGACGGCGACCGGACGATGCCTGGAAGCTTCACGAGGATCTCGACGAGCTTCTTCTTCAGCTCGTGGGAAAACCACGCTACAGAGAATTCAAAATGCCGACGGCGGCCAATCAACCGAAGGGAACGTAGATCATGGGCGGTTCAAGCTATCACGACGATTTCTATCACAAGCGCGTGGCGAGCCGCGCCGCGACCGGGACTCCGACGTTCGCGCACCACGACGACATCACGACGGGCAAGGTCGCAGCCGGTGTGCACGCGGCTCTCGATCCGAAGGGCGTCATCCGTGAGAGCCGGGACTCGGACGTTCACCCGGAGTCGACGGCCATCGTGGTGATGTTCGACGTCACCGGATCGATGCAATCGGTTCCAGTGACCCTTCAGAAGAAGCTTCCTCAGCTCATGGGGCTCCTCCTCCGGAAGGGCTACATCAAGGACCCTCAGATCATGTTCGGGGCTGTGGGCGACTACAACGGCGACAGGGCGCCGCTCCAGGTCGGGCAGTTCGAGTCCGGCATCGAGATGGACGACGACATCACTAAGTTCTTCCTCGAAGGGGGAGGCGGCGGCTCGAACCAGGAGTCGTACCTGGACGCGATCTACTTCACGGCGAAGCGGACTTCATGCGACTGCTTCGAGAAGCGTGGAAAGAAGGGGTACCTCTTCGTCATCGGCGACGAGAAGACCTACGACACCTTGCCGAAGCCGGAGATTGCGGCGGTGCTCGGCGATGCGGCCAAGACGACCGACGGCAAGATCTGCGCCGACGCCGTGCAGTCGACTCTCACGGCAAAGGAGGTCATCGAGCTCGCGAGTGAGAAGTGGGAGATCTTCTTCCTCATCCCGAACAACACGAGCCACTACCGGGAGAGTTGGCTCGGCGCGTGGTGGGAGGCCCTCTTGAATCCGCAGCACGTCATCAAGGTCGCCGACCCTGAAGCGATCTGCGAAACGATCGGTCTCACGGTCGGTCTCATGGAGGGAGCGATCGATGGCGCCGGGATGAGGAAGGACCTCGCTGACATCGGGGCTTCCGGAAAGATCGTGGACGCGACGAGTGCCGCTCTCGACGGTCTGTCGAAGAGCACGGCGCTTGCCAAGGCCGGTACGGCGACGGGGGACCTCGCGGCCACTACTGGCCGTTCGCCCGCCGTAGATCGGCTGTAACCGACCCGGCAGAGCACGGGTTCGAGTACGACCCAGCAGAGCACGGGTTCGAGTACGACCCGGCAGAGCACGGGTTCGAGTACGACCCGGCAGAGCACGGGTTCTAAGAAGACAGCTTCAGCCGCCCTTCTCCCCGAAATAGTCCCCTTCGGAAGGGGAGGGGCGGCTGGCTGAGTAAACGAAATGGACAAGATCAGAAAACTCAGGTGCCGGTCGTGTGGGTTCGAGATCGTGGCAAACGACGAGACGCTCACGATTGCGCATGAAGCTCCTGAGTGCTCGTGGTTCGCCGAGCTCGTAAAGCGGCAGGGTGGTAGCGACGGAAAGCTCGTGCATCTTGACGAGACTGGTAAGGAAGTGAAGGTCTGATCCCATGGTTCTTCGGTTCATCGAGTTCGGAGCAACGCTGCTCATCGCAGCGTTCATCATCACGAAGGTGTTGGCGCCGCTTCTCATGCGGAATCGTCGAGCCTCCGAGCGGGACAAGGAGAGAGCGGCTCGCCGCCGTGCCGACGCCGAGAACCGGCTGCATGCGGCGATCGAGGAGGAGGAAGCCTCGAAGCTTCTCGAGGCCGCCGGGAAGATTCATCCCGCGAGCGACTTCAGCCTGAACATGAAGTGGGTGTCGGACAACCGGAGCGTCTACCTCGACGAGTGGGTGGCGCTGAAGGACGGGAAGCTTCTGGGCAACGCTCCTTCACGGAGAGCCCTTCAAGAAGAGATGGAACAGCGGGAGGACTTGAGGGAGATCTTGTTCGTTCACATGGATTTCACAGAACCAGAGAAAGGCCCCGGCGCTGCCGTGGCGGAGAGGAAGGCTTAGATGGCAAGCAAGTTCGACGAAGAGGGCGGACCGATGGCGATGACGAGCAAAATCTTCATGGTGGTGGCAGGCGTCGTCCTGCTCTTCCTGGCGATTCTGATTCCGATGGAGCTTTTGGTCACGGTGTCGGCAGACGAGATCGTCGTCAAGCAAGCCGTGGACGGAAAGCTCGAGGTCTGGACGCAGCCAGGCATCCATTGGCAGAACTTCGGCAAGATCACGCACTACAAGAAGAGCACGCAGTTCTGGTTCTCGGACAAGGACGGCGAGGGCCCGGAGAAGGACCTCTCGATCAAGGTGCGATTCAACGACGGCGGGCACGGCAACATTTCCGGCTCCATCTCCTTCGACATGCCGCTCGACCAGGCGCAGATGGTGAAGATCCACACGACTTACGGCTCCCCGGAAGCCGTCGAGCTCCGCCTCGTAGCCCAGGCCGTGCAGAAGGCCACCTACATGACGGGTCCGCTCATGAGCTCGAAGGAGTCATCGGGTGAACGCCGCGCCGACCTCATCAACTACATCTCCGAGCAGATCAGCCGGGGCGTGTACGTGACCGAGACGATCGACAAGGAAGTTGCCGACGTTCTCGCTGGAGAGGTGGAAGCGATCGAGGTATTCGATGTGCCTGACCTTGACGACCAGGGCAAGCCCCGACTCGACAAGGACGGAAAGCCCATCATCAAGAAGGAGGCGAAGACCGTCAAGAAGCCGCGCATGAAAAACATCACCATCGTCCAGCCGAAGGTGAACAAGCAGGGCGTCATCGAAGTTCAGGAGGCGAGCGCCATCGCGGCGGTCGGGATCCGAACCTACAACATGACGATCAGTTCCATTACCTACGACGCGCAGGTCGAGGAGCAGATCAAGCAGCAGCAGCAGGCCATCATGGCCGTTCAGACTGCGATGGCGAAGTCCAAGGAAGCCGATCAGAACCGGCTCACCGTCGAGAAGCAGGGCGAAGCCAACGCCGCCAAGGCGAAGTGGGACCAGGAAGTGAAGAAGGCTCAGGCGGTCACCGAGGCCGAGCAACAGAAGGCCGTGGCGACCCTCGAGCTCGAGACGGCCAAGCTCACGAAGGCTGCGGCCATCGAGCGGGCCGAGGGTGACGCCGAAGCTCGACGCCTCGTCATGGTGGCGGACGGCGCCCTCCAGAAGAAGCTCGACGCCTGGGTCACCGTGCAAAAGGCCTATGCCGCGGAGATCGGAAAGCAGCGCTGGGTTCCCGATGTCGTCATGGGAGCTGGTTCGACGACCCCCGGGACGGAGTTCATGAGCATCCTCCAGGCGAAGGCCGCCAAGGACCTGGCGCTCGACATGGGAATGAAGGGTACCAAGTGATCGCTTTTTTCGCTGTCTGTTTTTTCCTCACACTTCTCGATTGGGAAGCCATCGGGGCTTTGGCGATCATGTCGGTTTTCTTCTTGTTCTGCTCTTGCAAGGAGATGAGCGAAGGGCCGAAGAGTGTGGCGCCGGCAGCCAGCGGCTCGGCAGCAGCCTCCGATCAGCCGACGCCGGAGAAGATCGCTGGCGTCGAGTACGGAACGGTACGGCTCTGCGTCGTCCCGAAAGGCGGCATCACTCCCGACGTGGTGGCCGTCAAAGTGGCGCCCATGTTCATCGAGGGCGACCCGGCGGCGCGGGATAAGGAGTTTTCGCTCAAGAAGGGGAAGAAGGGATACTGCGACTTCGTCCATCCCGATTTCTCCCGGTTCTGGGGGAACTTCCTTCACGTGACGACGACGAACATTCCGCTCGACGAGGTCGGTGTCTACTACCTCAAGGACTGGAAGGAGAACCCGGCTGGAGATTCTCTTGCCTACGCGAAGGCCGTCATGACGAAGGACGGGGAGTTCGCGCTCGGGGTCCTCATCGCTTCGGCGACGGTTCCACTCATCACGATCACGGTGAAGGAGTGAAGACTTTCTGGCAGAGGCTCCTGTGCCGGCTCTTCGGGCACTCCTACGTGTCGCCCTGCCATTGGTGCGGAACGAAGCACGAGACCGGAGGGTACTGAGGATGCACGCTTGCGGGAACTGGCTCCACGACTTGCCGCTCTACATCGGATTGGGTCTCCTCTGGGTCGGGGCTTTCGGTCGCGGAACCCTGACCTGGTTGAGGTCCCGCTTTCGGAGGCCCGCATGAAAACGGTTCTGGTCGAACGGGTCGTTCCCCTCGAGTCGAAGGACCGGGAGCTCATTCGGAAGGTTGCCGAGGCGGAGCCGTACTTCACCGCGCACCCGGCGCACGAGGCTCGAGCCTACAAGCTCACTCAGCGGGGCTACCTCTCGAAGGAGCATGCCGTCTTCGCGAGAGCTGGAAAGCGAACGGAGTACCGGTGGCAGTATTCCCTCACCGAACGTGGACGGAGGGAGCTCTCATGAGCGAGCATGATTCCGACAAGAGGCGGCTCGCTACGAGGTTCAGGGACAAGTACGAGGCCTTCCAGTTCGGGCTCTCCGATAGCGACGTTCTTAGCGCCGTGTTTCCGAAACCGATCGAAGGAGCCGTCATGGACGAACTAGTCAAGGTTTGGACCGATAAGGGCTGTGTCACCGTCGTGGTCGATGAGAACCGTGTCGAGGACTACAGCACGAGGGGGTTTCGTCTCATCGAGATCGTCCACACCGACATGGTCGAGGAGATCGAGGAAAAAACGAAGGACGACGAGAACGGCTACGGAAATTCGTACGGTACGAAGGTTCATACCGTGACCAAAGGGGTGGTCCTTCGAAAGCCTCGGTTCGTCATGGTCATGGACGGGAGCGAGGCTCTTGCCGAGAAGCAGGGGGAAGTCCACTTCCTGGAGAAGGCGGCTCACGATCTTCGAAGCGAACGTGACGACTTCGAGAAGAAGGTTACCGATCTCGACGGGGAAGTGAAAGGGCTCGAGGCCGACAAGAGGCGGCTCGCTACCACGATCGCGGACAAGCTCAAGGAGATCACCGCGGAACGAACCTCGAAGCGGAAGCTCGAGGAAGACATCGGCAAACTCCGAACGGCGCTCGGCGACCTTCGAATGAAGGAGATCATCGGCGGATGAACTCTATGGGCTCGGAAGAGTCTCGACGGAGGGACGAACGGTCCCGGGACATTTGCGTTCGGTGCGGAGCCGTGCGTGCGGCTCACCACGACTTCAAGAATGGGCAGTGCCCGAACGACAAGACCTACTTCCAGTTCGCTCTTACCTCGAGCGATGAGCTCCTCGCGGTCGAGCTCCGTCGGCTTCTCCAGAAGGGTTACGCTCTGGAGCAGATTGACAACGTTCTCTCTGTCTTGAGGAAGCCATGAGCTACTGCGCAGACTGCGAAGAGAGCTCCTACGCCTGCGTCGTCTGCGGCAAGGGAGTCTGCCCCGTTCATCGGCACGGTACCGGAGATCTGTCCCTAGGATACGCCTGCGTTTCTCGGGACGGGTCTGGCTGCTCACTCATGTTGATGGGGTCGACGCGCAAGGCCAAGCTCACGATCTTCGAGCGCTACGGCCTCGTGCCGGTTCTCGCTTCTATCTTCCTCGTTGGCTGGTTCGCGATCGGTCTCATCCATTTTATCGTCTGGAGACACTTCCGATGAAAGAAGATCGCTGGCAGCTCCTGAAGACCGTCACCTGGTTCGGGGACGAGCAGCGCGAGGTTGAGGCTTACGTCGAGGAGCTCCGCGACTGCCTTGCCGACACGAGCCCGAGCCCCGAGGAGTGTCCCGAGTGTGGGGGAACGGACACCCTTCGAACCGTGGAGGAGCACACTCAGCAGCTCGGGCAGCCGGACGCCTACTTCTACTTCCCTGAGGTGAAGTTCATGGCGCCGGTCCGTACATGCGGATGCGGCTTCGCCTGGACGGACTACGAGATGGAGGGGGCTGCCGCCGAGGCGCGGCGCATCGCGGTCGAGAGTGCCTACATCAAACTCGTTCGAGAGAACCGGTCGCTCGCGGCTTTCAAAGCCACGGTGGACGAGGCGTTGAACAGCGGGGATGGGGCGTACCGACCATGACCGTACCCGTGAACACGGCACACGCAAAGAAGCTCGAGATCGACGAGGCCTTCCAGACCTTTCGTCCTGGGGTCTATCGTCACTGCTCTTGGGCTCGTGGCGCATCACGACACTCGCGAGCCGTGGGTGCTCTACATCTCGCTGACGCAGGGGTCGGCGAACATTCGGCCCTATCAAGGAGTCGACGGTTGGTGTGATGAGGTCGAGGTGGATGCCATCACCGTTGGGATCTTGGTTCAAGGCAGCGAGAATCCCAACGTGAAGGTGCTTCGGTTCGAGCTCGTGAACGAGTCCCTGGACGGAATGGAGAATCGATGAAGTCGTTGAAGAAGCAGCCGGCCTCGCCGAGTGACCACTCCGTCTTTCTCGCCGAGCTCGAGAAGCTTTCTACTGAGGCCAGGCGGAACATCTCCGGCGACGTCGAGTGGACGGCGGTACAGTTTCGGGCCTTCATGAAGAGCACGAGAGATCTGTGCAACGCGGTCGACCGCTACATCAAGGAAGAGAGATCATGAAGACGACACAAGCCAACGATTCCCTATCGCTCGAGAAGGCCAAGAAGCCGAAGAAGAAAAAACTCAGTGACTACGCGGAGGAGGCGCGGAAGGCCTACAATGGGGCGTGTACGAAAAAGAAGCGGTGCTGTCTTCTCGCGGCCGTCGTAGCCGTGCACGCCGAGAACACCCATCGCCCGGCCTTCGAGGACGCCTTCTCGTTCAACGTGAAGACCGGAAAGACCGCCGGAACCCAGCTCGTTTACTTCGTTCGAAACACGGAGTTCGCCGTGGTAGAGTTCTGCCCGTTCTGCGGAGGCAAGCTTCGGTGAGCGAAAAACTCGACCTCGACATGGCGACTCTCGAGAAGGTCCGTAGCTGGGCCCTCGGGAGGAAAAACCAACGAGAGGGAGCTCTTTTCGTTTTTGCCTGGGCGTGCGGAGTCTGTTCGAAGGCAGGCATCCCGATGCGACAGCTTTCTGAGATGTTGACCGAGGAGTCTGTGGATCATAATCAGCACGCTGCGGGATGCCAGCGGTCTCGCGGATGTGTTCCTGGCTGTCAAAACTATGACCCTTTCTTCGACTAGGAAGCCAGTTTGATGAAGGATGACGAGCGTGACGAGATTGCCATCGGGCCGGAGGTCGCTCCTGGGGTTCGTGCCGGGGTTCAACGAACTCCGGATGGTTACGTCACGCCGATGTATTTCACTCCGGCGAAGGATGGAGCTCCGGTTCCGCCCGGTGCCGAGCTCCTCTTCGTGGACGAGCCGGCCTGCGAGTGCGGAACCTGGATGAAGGTGAGCTCGCTCTACAAGAGCAACAGGGCGACGACCGATGGCCCGGCGCAGGTGGCGACTCCCGTCTACCGGGAGAACTACGACCGCATCTTCGGTAAGAAGCCGGAAGTGGGTCTGGCATGAGCAAGAAGAAGCCGAAGATAGTTCTCGCGAAGGGAGCCCTCGACCGGATTCCGGAGGAGGACCGCGAGGCTCTCATGAAGACGGTGACGGAGGCCTTCGCCGATTTCGATCCGGAGAATCCTCCAGGCAAACCAGTGATCTCCATCCCGCCGGGAACGACCGTGTGCCCTCTCTGCGGCGGTGAGCTCACGGATGCTCACTCGGTCGACCTCCCTGGCGAAGAGGGAGGCAAGGCTCTTTTTCTCGACTGCGAGGCCTGCGATGAAACCTTTGGCTCGATGGCTCAGTGATGACGGTTCCTCTTCTTCCCATCGAGCTCGAGCCCCTTGCGCAGGACCTGTTCACGAAGATTGGTCTCTGCCCCTACGGCGGCACCGACGACCACGGTCGGTGGAGCGATTCGTGGGCTGAAAAGGGGTTCATCCGGCAAGCCCTCGCGATAGCCTACGTTTCAGGACTCGACAACAAGGAGACTCAAGCCATGAAGAAGATTCGTCCCATCGCAGATCGCATCCTCGTTCGCCCCTCGGACCCCGAGACCAGGACCCCCGGCGGCCTCATCATTCCCGACAACGCCAAGGAGCGGCCCGTACGGGGCGAGGTCCTCGCCGTCGGAGTCGGGCGCCTTCTCGAGAACGGGACGCTCGTTCCGGTCGGGGTCAAGCCGGGAGAGGTCGTTCTCTACGGCAAGTACGCTGGACAGGACGTTCAGCTCGAAGGGGTGGACCACAAGATTCTGAAGGAAGAGGACGTCCTCGCCGTCTTCACGGGCTGAGCCAATGGAGCTCAAGGTCGGCGAAAAGGTCACCGTCTACAAGGTCGTCTCCTACATGGACGACAGCGTCACCGTCGAGCACGACACGTACGCCGTGGACGGCGACGCCAACGGAGAGCCGCTCTGCCTTCGGCTCGACACGGACGACCACAAGCGCACCGGCTTGGCCAACTACGGCTCTCAGGCGGTTCATTTCCACGAAGTAAGCTTTAGTGAGGAGGAGGCCGTTCGGCGCTGGCGAGCGGAGAAGCTCGTCGAGGCAGTCAAGGCGGAGCAACGGGCCAAGAGCCTCCGGGATGATTTGGCGAAGCCCATCAGGTGTCGTGGTACCACTGGCTTCACCGGGCGATACGTTCCGGAAGGCGACTCCCAGGTCAAGATGCGGTTCGAAGAGAGATGACCACCGACGAGCTAGACCCCGAATGTTCCTCCGATCCGTGTGACCTGTGCGACGGCTCGGGCCATAGCGCGGACGGGCGCTGGCTCCAGACCATCGTCGGGCTTCTCCTCTTGGCTGGTGCGGACGGGATCGGGATTCGAGGCGCCGCCATCCACCCATGGCTTCGGGCTTTGACCCAGGCTCCCAGGCATCCGAAGAATCCGCTTGCTCTCGACCCTCCTACGCGCGAGATGGCCAAGCTCACGGGCGGGCTTGCCGGCAGAGCCCCATGGTCGACGGGTCACGATGCCTTGGACAGTCACGTGGCGTGCAAGAAAATCGTCGCCGCCGCTGGGCTTCCCGAGGGGTGGGGGCGTTGCGTTCGCTGTGAAGGCCACGGCTACATGCCCATGAGACCCGTCGAAAGGAGACAGTGGAATGGATAAGGCCAGCCCCAGGGACTTTCTTCGAGGGCTCGAGACGGCAAAGACGACCTTCGTACACGTCGAGTGCGACGTCGTTCGGGCGGCGATTCGCGAGGCCATCGCCCTCGAGCTCGAACAGCTCGCCGAAAAACATGCCGAGGACATCCGGCAGACGGGGCCCCGGCCATACCTCCTCGGCCGAGCTCGCGAGGTTCGGAACGGGCTTCGCTGAAGTCTTGCCTTGGGCTCCTGACGGATGATATAACATCCGCTCTAGTAAGGGATTCATGAACTACTATCGAACGAGCGGCAAGACGGAGCGAGCAAAGTGCGATAACTGCGGGCAGCCTTTCAGGGCGCACAAATACGTCTCGACCGATAGGGATGGCGACCTACACAAGTGTCCGAAGCCGGTGGCGAGGAAGAAACCTGGGGCTAAGAGGAAGCCGGTGGCAAGCAAGAAGAAGCCGGTGGCAAGCAAGAAGACGACGAGGAGAGTAGCGCGAAAGGTCGTTCCGTCTCCGATCATTCCGTCGCCAACGGCGAAGGCGATGGCTCATCAGTACGTTTCGGAAGTGTGGGGCGGCGCTAGCGACGACATCGTACGCTGGGTCATGGCCACTGGGCTTCCCGAGGCTGACCGCGCGGTGCTCTTTCTTCGGTACGGCAATGCCTGGGAAGAAGTGTGGCAGGGAGTGGTCGAGCTTTGCGCGGAGGCCTACGCAGCCAGGGGAGAAGCCTGGGGTAGGCTTGGACTCGCACTCGATGCAAAACAGCTAGGGTGAGGTAGGTTCTGATTCCCTTGCCTCGGGCTCTTCACGGGTGATATAACATCCGCTCCATGAAGAAGTCCGCCAAGCTCAAGCCCCCTTCCGGCAAGACTCTCTCGTCGGCCGAGCGGGAACGGCTCTACAATCTCTTGGAGGAGCTCGGGGAGGCTGTTCAGGCCGTCGGAAAAATTCTGAGGTTCGGTTACGAGAGCTGCCACCCGATGCCGTCGGTTCATGGGTACGATACGAACCGGCACCGCTTGGAAAAGGAGCTCGGTGACATCTACGGCGTCCTTCGTCTGATGCATCGGAACGACGACGTCGATCTGCCTCAGATCCGCACGGGGTATTCTTCCGTCAAGCTGATCAATCTTCGGCGCTACCTTCGGTACCCGCACAAGTTTCCTACAAAGGCTGGAGATCTCTGAGATGACCAGCTTCATTATCGGCACCCTTTTCGTGTCGGCGACCATCACGACGATCGTCGTGGCTGTCGTCTTCGTAGTAAGGCGCCTGACTCCTCCCCGTTGCAAACACGATTGGGACCTCCGGGTGACGCTCTACAAGAAGCCCCTCGTCCCAAAGGCCATCCAGGCGAGCTACTATTCGCGAGCGGACTACCTCATGATCTTGGAGAAGCACGAGGCTCTCATGCATGGAGAGACGCGCACCCTTTTCTCCTGCAAGGTGTGCGGTCTTCTTCGCGAGCGGGTGTATCCAGGTATCGTCACCGAGCCGGACCTCTCGAGGAAGGAATCCCTCGGTCGTGAGTGATGCCATCCGCCTCGAGCTCTGCGAGCCCTGCCGACGGCAGTTCTTCGATATGTCCCAGAGCTTCGGGGGTGGGCGTATCCCTCTGCCGAGGGGTCTTTGCATCGAGTGCGAGTCCAAGGCGAGTCAGGCGGTTCGGATCCTTCTTTCTGGCCACGTCATGGTCAAACCGGCGGCTCCGGAGGCTGCCGCAGGAGCTCTTGACACTCTGATCGATTCCCTGGGCCCGATGGAAGAAGCTCCAGATCTGAGCCGGGAAGACTGGGAGAAGATATTTCCAGATCACCCCAACGATGCTCTTTGCCTCGACTGCGGCCAGCGATTCGACGAGCACACCCTATCCGGCGAGTGCCTCTTCGTCTTGAACAGCGACGAAAACCGACTCGCCGAAGCAAGGTCTCTCGCTCGCCGGCTCATTGCGCGAGGGCTCGAGCCGGAGGACCTCGTCCTTGCGGTGAAGCAGACGGCGGCCGTCACGCATGGGGGGTCTTTCGGTGGGTAGGCCGCTCGAAGAAGTCGTGCGACGTGTTCTCACCGTCATTCCGGAGAGCGAGACAGAGCTTCGTCAGGCTCTCGAGAAAGCCGCCGACGACGCTTCCTGGAAGCCGCCTGAGGGTCATGCCTACTACTGGCGCCGCGGCGGTTTGGCGTTCCATGCTCGCTTTGGGGAAGAGCCACCGGCCACGGGGTGGGGGAAGCAGGCTTTCGACATCTGGATGGATAGGGAAAAGGTCAGCGAGCCTGACGAATCCGACGAGCTCGGTGGGGCCGTCATCGAGAGCCAGGCTCCTCCGCCGCCGGCTTCTTTCATCGCTCGCGTGCGTGGCTTTTTGGGGATGTAGATGAAGCTCCGCGTCGTCTCCGACCTTCACTTCGAGTTCCATGCGCACGCCGGGAGAGATCTCCTTGCTTCTCAGGTGACGGGCGGAGATTACGACGTTCTCGTCGTTGCTGGTGATCTCGCGAGCTCACATGTCTTGGCCCATTCTATTTCTATCCTGGCGAGCAAGACGAAGTGCCCCATTCTATTCGTCACGGGGAACCACGAGTTCTACGGGTCGAATCGAAAGATAGTCCTAGACATCTGCCGGGCCCTTGAGCGCATCTACCCGCAGCTTCGCTTTCTCGACAACGCCATCGCAGAAATCGACGGCGTCCGGTTCCTTGGGTCACCGCTCTGGTTTCGGAAGACGGACGCCCCCAAGTGGCCGATGAACGACTTCACGACTATCGAGAGGTTCGAGGAGTGGGTCTACACGGAGAACTTCAAGGCGCTCGCCTTCTTCAAGGAAGAGCTCGAGCCCCTCGACGTCGTCATCACGCACTATCTTCCGACCGAGAAGAGCATCCACTCCGACTACAAGGGGAGCCTTCTTAATCCTTTCTTCCTATGCGACGTCACGAGCCTCATCGTCTCCCGAAAGCCGAGGCTCTGGATCCACGGGCATACGCACCGGTCGTGCGACTACCAGGTTGCGGAGACCCGCGTCGTTTGTAACCCCTACGGCTACGCGGCGCACGAAGAGAACCCAGCGTTCGATCCGACCCTCACCGTGGAGGTCGAGTCATGAAGAATCTTTTCGTCACGACCGCCGCCTGCTTCGGTACCATCCTCTTCTTTGGTCTTTCGTACTTTTGCGGGTACGGACATGCTGTTCATGACGTCTACCTGGGGTGCCTCCGAGCCCAGGGCCCGGAGGATTGCAAGGACCTCGGGTTCATGTTCAATGACTCGCATCTTGCCCATTGGTGGAGCCCATGAGCCAGTGCCCAGCGATTCACCCGACCCGGAGCGGCGCCGTCTTCTGCACGAAGGAAGAGGGCCACGAAGGCGAGCACCGTGGGTACCGAAAGCGATGGACGGGAGACGCTCCCGGGAGGGTCCCTCTCGCCGCTCGGGCCCTGGTGGCGCTTCGTAGCCTCTCAGACAGAACGGACGATAAGGAGCGCACGAAATGAGAGGTTTCATTGTTTGCATTTTGCTGTCCCTTCTGATGGTCGGTTGTGCCGACCACGTCGGCTTCTCAGAGGCCGTCTCGCGCCAACCTGTAGGGTTTTGGTACGGGCTCTGGCACGGCGTGATCATTCCGCTCTCGTGGTTCGTGTCTCTCTTCAACGAGGACGTTGCCGTCTACGCTATCTACAACAACGGCGGCTGGTACGACTTCGGCTTCATCATTGGCATCGGAGCCCTCGGGGGAAGCGGCAAAGCAGCGACCTCATGACGAACGAGGAGTACCTCACGGTCACGAGATCTGAAGACATCGACGGTTTCGTCTGCCGGTCGGATGGCTGGGGCATCTCCGCAGAGAGCGCAAACGAAGAGGATGCCGTCAACTTCGTGAAGGGAGCTCTCCTCTGTGCGCTCGGTACGCGGATGCAGGTCATCCCGAACGACGTCACGATTCGTTTTCACGTTCAACGTCGTCTAGAAGGCAAGTCGGATCCGATTTTGTGCGACATTGTTGATTGCTCTTCCCACCCCACTTATGAGTGTGTGTGCCGGCGTTGCGCGAACGAGCCCACTCGGAAAGAGCGCTATCATTCCTGCAAAACTCACCAACTCGAAGTCGGTTCCATGCACATGCGGGTTCGGGAACGTCCGGCGGACTGGAAGGCCCTGTGAAAGCCTGCGAGGCGGAACGCCCGACTCCGCGAGGAGCTCTCTACTGCACGAAGGACGTCGGGCATGAGGGGAGGCACGCCTTCAAGCCGGCGGCCCTTTGGCCTGAACCCCTTCTGCGTTACCCTTTCATCCGACGGCAACGAGTCGCTTTCGCTGGCGATTACCCACTCGTTCCCGAGTGGGATCTCCACGACACTCAGGAAAAAGAGAAGCAGGTTCTCGGATGCTATGTTTCCGGGCATCCCCTCGATAGGTACGGTGAGAAGATCCGGGAGCTCATGGTCACCGACGCGGCCAAGGTGCGCTCTCTTTTCGCCTGGACCCCGGTCGCCGTGGCCGGCTCCGTCAGCAACTACTACGAGCGGAACCTCCGGAAGAACTACGGCGGCGGCAACATCCTCGCCTTCTTCGAGATCTCCGACAAGACGGGCGTCGTCCGGGCGAAGCTCAACGCCAGGGCCATCGAAGCCTATTCCGACTTCACCTACGAAGGTGCCCTCGTCCTCGTGGTCGGTCGGGTGACGTTCTATCCCACCGCCGATGGTGCTCTGCACGGCAACGTCTCAGGTCCTTCGGAAATACCCGATAGATCATCAGCGGAGCTTTTGCTCCCCGCAGGGGTGGACACCGACCTCGAGCCTACCTTGAGCGTGATGAACGTGACCTGGCTCTCGGAGGAGATCGCTCAGATCACGAAGCTCGTCACGATTCGCCCGCACGACTATCGCATCGAGGTCGTCGAGAGCCTGAGGAAGTTCCTTGCGACCGTGCCTGGCAAATGCCCCGTCGAGCTCGTTCTTCCGTCGCCCGGCGGCCCCATCACGGCGGTCCTTCCGGAACAAATATCTCCGACCCCAGCCTTTTTCTCGGGAGTGGAAAAGCTCTTCGGGGGTCAAGCCAGCCTGGAGCTCGGATGATTAGTTCAGCCTCGTTCGTGCGCCGGACACTCTCGAAGGTGAACTCGGCCAAGAAGGCCCTCGCTCGTGCCGAAACGAAACATGCCCAGGCTCTCGAGAGGTACGCGAAGCGGCGCCCGTTGACGGAGGCCGAACATCGAGCCATCGTGGCTCGTGTCATGAGGGGTCGACCAATCTGCTGCGCCGGAGGCCTCCGTTGGCTTCGGTCTAGAGTTCCAGAGTTGTGGGCGGTTTCTCTCAATTCTTGGGCCTACCAGGCACTTTCGTGCAAAGGGATGCGAGAATCGGACATCCCTGACCACGCGGATAAGGTGCGGAGGCTTTCGAGGTTTCGCTTTCCTCTAAGTGGAGCGTGAGCATGGACATCGTGATCGACAGCGACGAGTGGGTGATCTGGAGGCTCGCCGAGCTCCGGCAAAAAGGCGAACGCGCCGAGCTTCGCATCGTCATCGAGAACGGGAAGATCGTCGACTGCTACGTCCGCCGGTCGAACGGGCTCGAAGAACGGAAGGATTCTAGATGAAGATCATTCAGTTTTCTTCCGGTCGAAAAGCGCCAGGTTGTCGCCCCTCTTGAGCCGTGCTCTCGTTTCCCCGCCATGGATCATTTGATATATCCATCCCTCCGAGGGTCTCTCTTCTTCCTCGTGGTACTTTTTCTCATAGGCGGCTCGGCGCCTAGCGCTTGTCCGCCCGGCATGGTGCCTACCGGAAAGAACTCCTGCATCGACCGGAAGGAGTGGCCCGGCCAGAACGGCAAGCCGTTCATCGGAGCCTCGGCCCTCCCAGAGCTCGAGGAGCTCGCCGTCGATCAGTCGGCAGAAACCCTCTGCGCCTCCGTCGGTAAGCGCGTCTGCTATCGGGAGGAATGGGTCTCCGCGTGCTCTCGAGGAGAGAAGTTTCCCTACGGTGACGACTACGAGCCGGGGGCCTGCAACGATGCTCGTTGGTGGAAGACGGTCGACGAAGTGAAGGTCGCGAAGCGGGACAGAGCAGAGCTCGCTCGTCTCGACGGCTCGGAGCCTTCCGGAGCCCACCCCGAATGCACCTCACCCTCGGGAGCGATGGACATGGTGGGGAACGTCGAGGAGTGGGTACGCTGCTCGGAAGCCAAGCTCGGGTACTGCCTTGTGGGAGGGTTTTGGACGAGCCGGGGTTCCCGGTCGTGCGACTCGGCGATCGTGACGCACGCTCCCCGCTGGCACTACTACCAAACCGGTTTTCGTTGCTGTTCCGGGAAGAGGCCAGAGAGGCCAGAGAGGCCGGAGAGGGGCTAACGCATGCGTGACCATCGACGTTTGAAGGTTTTCGACATGGCCCACCGATTAGTTCTGCATGTCTACACCGCGACGGAGAAGTTTCCTTCAAAGGAGCAGTTTGGGCTCACATCTCAGATTCGACGTAGTGCCGTTTCGGTTCCCTCGAATGTCGTCGAGGGCTGTGCTCGTGGACAAGGGGACTACAAGCGTTTCTTGTCGATAGCTTATGGTTCCTCGGCGGAGCTCGAGTATCAGCTCGAACTCTCGAAGGACCTCGGATATCTGGATCAACCAGAACTGCACGAAGAGGCACGGGCTCTTTCCTGCGCTCTCAAGGCACTGGTTCAAAGCGTTTAGGGGTAAAGCATGCGAAGCCCCTCTTCTGCCTCTCTGGCCTCTCTGGCCTTCTCATGACGACCTTTTCTCACGTCATCGTCGGGCCTCGTTTGAAGAGGGTGGAGATCCCGAAGGACTACGGCTGGACGCGCGAGTCCATGTCGTTCGATTGGCATCACGGAGCGGTGAAGCTAGATCGCTTCATCGGGCGAGCGATCTGGACGGTGGAAGGAAAAGTGATTCGGTCGATGCCAAGCTGGCTCGAGTGGATGAAGGTGGAGGAGTTCGCCGGCTACAACTTCGGCAGTTTGCCCTCCCCGTCGAAGGACCCCATCATCGCCACGATTAGCTACGGGAGGCTTACCCTCTGGGACGGGTTTCACCGCGTGGCCTTCTCCATCGTGAACGATTTTGACCCGGTGAACGCGAAGCTCGGCATCGAACGCATTCGCAGATCTGGAAGATGACGATGAAGTTTGCTCTCAGCATCGACCAGCTTGCCACGGCCATCGGAGCCTACTTGACGAAGCATGGTTTCCTCATCGAAGGTCAGAATGAGGGGGAACATGAGGTAGAGGTCAGAGGACCGAGCGGATTTTTTACGCTCGCGTTTTCGTACCAAGTGAGGAAAGAGCCAGTAGCCGTTGGTCTCGAGGGCCCGACTGAAAATTCACTAGGTGGCGGGAAGGAAAAAACAACGTGATCCTTCGATGGTTCATCGTAAGAATACGTCGGGCTCTGAAACGGGCTGAGAACCAATGGAGCAGCGCTCCTCTGCATCCTTCGAGCACTTGGACCTGTCAGGTGTGCGAGTTTCGTCCCGCGTGGAGAGCCTTCTCGTCACCGTTCGGGGCCATCTCGTTCGGGTACTGCGAAGTTTGTGCGGGGCTTGGCCTCGAGCCGGTTGGGTTCGTCGAGAGCGTCGCCATCGAGCTCTGTGGAGGATGGGAAAAAGCCGGTGACGAGGTTCGGGGCTACCCTGCCTTCGCCCTCATGCAGGGCCTCCGGAGTCTCGAGTCGTGACGGGCCCGCTCTTCAAGTGGTTCGGGTCGAAGTGGCTCGCCTCGAAGCTCTACCCAGCGCCGAAATACGACGTCATCTTCGAGCCCTTCGCAGGCTCCGCTGGGTACTCGCTTCGTTACTACGAGAAAAAGGTCGTCCTCTGGGAAGACAACGCTCAGCTCCAGACGCTTTGGATTTGGCTCATTGAGCGTGCGACGACGGCGGACGTGCTCGGCATCCCGATCGGCATCTACGAAGGGACCGACATCCGAACCCTCGGGCTCTCGGAAGGCCAGGCGCTACTCCTCAAGCACTGGCAGCGGACGAACAACGTCGGTGCCTGTTGGACGATCTCACCGTGGGGTAACAAGCCAGGGCAGTGGACGGCCAACACGCGCGCCCGGGTGGCCGAACAACTTCATGCGGTGAAGCACTGGAAAGTGGCGCGCGTCGGCTACAACGAACCGGGAACGTACTTCATCGACCCGCCCTATCTCTACAACTATCGCTACGGCTTTGGCGCCACGGGGTTCGATCACGCGACGCTCGTGAAGGATATCGCGCGAATTCCACGCAAGAGTCAGATCATCGTATGCGAGGCTGCGTGTCAGAAGACTGAGCGCGTGCCGGAGTACCTACCGTTCAGGCCGTTCGGGTTGCGCATCACATCTCGCCGTAAGAAAGCAGAGAACCATCACTCGAAGGAGTATCTCTATGTCGAGCAACGGTGAGAGGATGAGGCGCGAGACTCGGTTGAATATTTCTAGCTCAGCGCCGCCTATGTGCCGAGCGTCAGGCTGTACTCGCAGAGCGAAGCGGGTGCTAGGGTGGAACTCGGCGAAGGCTGCTAACAATCCGCTAGAATTGGTGAAAGCGGCTTTCTGCTCGGACCACAAGCGCGAGATGAAAGCGCGAGGCCTTCGGTTTACCGACCTAGGTGGAGTAAATGGGGCGCGTAGATGAAGCACGAGACCGAACCCGACATGACAATGGTGGTCCCGGTGTCGCCGCCGCCACCTGAGCAGTATTGCCGTGTAGATTGTCCGTACTGCTGGGACCCCGATTACGGGCATCCCTACCCTCACGCTCGGTGGTACGACGACAATATAGGTGGTCACGGACAAGCTCCTGGAATAGGAGACGTAGGATCGCTATTCGCGAGGACCGGAACATGAAGGCGGCAATCCCTTGACCGACTGGTTTCCAGCGAACGCGCCTCCGCGGGACGACCGCGACGTGCTCGCGTGGTCGAGCATCGACGGGAAATACCGGATCGCGTGCTTCGCCGGAGAGAGGTGGTCCGGTACCCCCACGCCGTGGCGGATCGAATGGTGGACATACCTGCCGCACCCGAGCCTGATGCGAACCAAGGTGCAACCGTGAAGCAACATGTGCTCGCTGTCCGCGAGCGGTCGAGTACGTGAACGTCTGAATAAAGAAAGGCCCGAGTACCCATGAACACGCCAACGAACACAGCGAAGATCGAGGCCTGCGCCCGAGCTGCCCACGAGGCGAACCGCGCCTACTGCATCGCCATCGGAGACACGTCGCAGGTGTCCTGGACCGAGGCGCCCGAGTGGCAGCGCACGAGCGCGTTCAACGGCGCTCAGGGAGTCATCGGCGGCAACGGGCCGCGAGAATCCCACGAGAGCTGGCTTCGCGAGAAGGAGGCGACGGGGTGGAAGTTCGGCGCCGTGAAGGACCCTGACAAGAAAGAGCACCCGTGCTTCGTGCCGTATGACGAGCTGCCCGAGGCGCAGAAGATGAAGGACGGAGTGTTCGTCGCGGTCGTCAAAGCGATGGCCACGGCTCTCGATCTTTAGGTGGAGCACTCCCGTGGCATCCCTGAAGCAGCAAGACACGGCAGGTCAGGCGGAGCCCGTCACGGCGGAGGCGAGCCCTCCACCTAAGCCGCGCTACGACCTTCAACGCCGCTGCATGACGCGATGCCAAGCCAACGACGACGGCATGTGTTACGACGCTTCCGTTTGCCCACAATTGCGGGACGGCGAGCCAGCGCGCAGTGGGCGGCACTGTCCGCTCGACACTCAAGAAGAGGGTGACTAGGTGCGCGGGCGACGAAAGACGACGGTGCAACCGTGAAGCATCCCGACCACACCTTCACGGAACAGGAAGTCCTGACCATCTTGCGAAACATGGGTCACGACGTCGAGTGCGGGGCGTGCATGGCCATCGCGTTCACAGGCGTTGGATTACCTGGTGACAAACACACGTGCGAGAACCGCAAGGACGAAACCGCCCGCGTGTTGATTACGGTGCGACCAATGATCGAACTCTTCAAGCGCTACGTCGCCGAGGAAGACTCCACTCTGTTTTGTTCGTGCGGGGCACACTTCACGTGGACGGGGGTCGACCCGGGGCTCTCTGCGTGGATGAAGGCGCACGAACCGCACGTAGAACCACTCTGCGGGACGTGCGGCAAGAGCGCCCGTGAGGGCAAGCACGCTACCGACCTCGGTGAAGGACACGACTTTGTACCCTCAACAGGCGCTTCGAAGGAGCGAGAATGAAAAGTGTCGCCGGTCGTCCGCTTCGTCCCGGGGTGTGTTCTTGTGAACGCGGTTGTCGCAGTCGTGAGGAGATGCGCCAGCAGCACGGCGACCCGGACAAGTTTCTAGACGCTCTAACCCGTGCGTTCCATGCGGGTGACATCTCATTCGGCGAGGCCGAGCGGGCGAACCTGAAGTATCGCGCAGAGTGGTACGAAGCACCTGAACACACACAGGTCTACAAGACATGAAGTCGAAAGTGAAGCGCGGACGCCGACGAGTTCTTTGCGTCGTCTGCCGATTGAATCCGGTGGATCTGTTGCTCTGCACGACTTGCGCAAAAAGTTACGATCGGGCGCTGGCGCGCGACAATGGTACCGTCGGCGCGGCACTTGCCTGGGCGGCACGACGCGCCTGGTCCTTCGCTCGTAAGACCAGGAGGCGAAAGTGAAGCACGGATGCACGGCAGGCAACGCGGAGCGGGGTATGCGCCGGCTGTTTCTTTGGCTGGCTCGCTACCTGATTCGGTTTGGGACGCGACTTCGGAAGCGCGTCACCACGGACATGAATCTGTCGGAGTACCTCGCTCAGTTTGGGGATACTATGGCGACCGCGAACCACGGAAGCTCGTGGGGCGTAGCCGGCGCGA
>Ga0214473_10000748_pt1 | contig 44818 bp, 42 predicted proteins | sample RVTome_7_FD_203509 | JGI IMG/M metagenome (GOLD analysis project Ga0214473, IMG submission 203509) | Soil microbial communities from uranium-contaminated site in the Upper Colorado River Basin, Wyoming, United States - RVT98D197 | ecosystem: Environmental > Terrestrial > Soil > Contaminated >...
GGCCTTATGGATTATCGCAGATAGGGTTTAATTGGGTGGCACCGGGCTCCGTCCGGTGCGGCCTGGTCAGGCGGCGGTTTCGTAGGCGTGGTTGCTGGGGGCTGGGTGCTCGAGGTGACAGCGTAGAGCGTGCCGTACAGCGGAAGGGGAGAGCTTGAAGTAGGTGCAGACCGAATCGAAGCTGAAGATGCTGTAGTCGTCGTTGTACGAGAACACGTAAGCCATGGCGTCCGCACGCACGGCGGGACAGGTGCTCTCGAGATCGGCGATCGCCTGTTCGAGGACGGCCAGGAGCAGCATTTCTTCGGATTCGAGCGGCCGTGATCGCATGCTTTCCGTCATCAACTGCATTGCTTGCTCCATCACATTCACCTCACGCCACGGGTCGGCAAGCAAGCGAAGTGCCACGCGTATTTTGTCCTTAACGGCGTCATTACAAGCCGTATAGTTGTCGCGGTCTGCACGCATTTGTCGTGTAAAACGTCAACAAATCCGCATGTGAGGCACAATCCGGCCGGCCAGCCACTCCGCCAGGTGCTGTCGCAGCTCGGGAATTTCGCAACCCGCTGCGGCCGGATGTCCACCACCGCCGAGGCGCTCGGCCAGTTGCGAAAGATCGACGCTGCAATCCGGCGAGCGGCGCAGGCTGACCGTCAGGCTACGCGCGTCGAACAGCGCGAACACGGTATTGCTGGCAGTCTTGCCCCACTCGTCCGCGACCTCGCTCGGATAACCGTCGCAGACGGCGGTAACCAGGTCGAGACCGGGATGGGGTAGGTGCCGGGTATGGCGGCTGCGCTCGGCAACTTCAAAGGTGCGCTGCAGCTCAGCCTGCAATTGGGCTTGTGCGGCCCGCATGCGCGGCGTGTAGCTGACGTCCGGATCGATGTTGAGCAGCTCGGCATAAGCCTCGAGCCCGAGCAGACTGACGACCAGACCCAGCTGGCGTGATCCGGGCAGCCGATGCACCCAGCGGTCGTTGTCATCGGCCAGAGCCACCAGGCGCGCCAGTCCGTCGAACCACGGATTGACCTCGCCCGCTGCCCGCAACCGCCGGCCGAGGTAGTCGTAGGTGAGGCGCGAGGCGGCGAGCTCGTCGCTGAGCACGAGTCCGGTGAACTGCACCTTGACCGCGCCGCGGCGATGACGCTCCAGAGCGGTGCGATGGTGGTCGATCCAGAAGACGCGCACGCCGGCATCAATGAGCTCCTGCAGGTGCCGATCAACGGCCGGATCGGTCCACGAGATGTCAGTGATCCAGACCTCTTCCACATCACTGCCGGGAGGCGGCAGGTTGAGCAAGGTTTCATTGATTTTGACGTTGGTGCTGAACTGCGGGAACACGGTGGCCTCGCGGTAGTAGCGCGCCACGACCACCGCGGCGGTGGTACCGTCAAGGCACGCCGGCCCGTGTGTTACAACGTGGACCCGTTTGGGCCGCTGCTCTCCTGCCACGTTCCCGATTATAAGTGCCAACCCGAAGAAGGGAAAGGAACCAAGAGCTAGGCTCAGAAGGCGTCGGCGACAGATTTCCGCCGCGCCCGCTTGCTGAGTTGCCGCCGTAACAAGCCCGCTGACCACGACCAGGGCGACGAAGAAAAGAAAACGCCGTGACGCGCGTGACGACAGTCTTTCAGGGAACACGACTTATGAGTAGATGGCTCGCGCCTCAACGCAAGGGCGCGATTGCGCGCGGCAAGCGGATTGGGTAGCGTGCCCTGCACCAACGGGCACGATGCGAAGATGATCGGGGACAGGCGCCGAGTTGGCTGGATGGGTGTGTGGCTCGCCACCTGCGCGATCATTACCGTCTCGGCCCGCACCGCAACCGCGGCCGCGGGCGACGTCAACTGCGACGGAAGCGTCGACACCAGCGACCTCTCCTCTTTATTGCCTGATTTGTTCGGCGATGCGCTCTCGGCGTGTGGCGCCGACGTAAACACCGACGGCCATATCGGCAGCGCCGATGTCCCCTTCCTCATCCAGATTCTCAACCAACCCGTGCAGTCCGGCCCCGTTCTGACCTACCTCGGATTGGCGGGCGCCAGCGGGGTGCCCCTCAGTCCGCTCGGGTTTGTCGGCGGTGTGCCTGTGTTTTTCAGCAGCGCGGGGTACGGCTTCCTGCTGGTAGTCGAAGGGCGCACCGGACTGAGCGGTGTGGCGCCAGGGCTCATCACCATGGAGCCGACGCAGCGACCGGACATTCAGGTCGAGAGCACCAGCCCGCTGGGTGATGGCGACCGGACCATTTGCCAGGGCGGCGTGGCCGGCATAGATCCGCCGGATTTCGGCACATCGCAGCTCGTCTCCGATGCACTGAATGATCTCGGATGTAGTTTCATGCTCTTCATGGCGCCCGCCACCGATTTCCGCTCGGCCTGCACCCTCGATGATTTCTCCAACCCCGGCTTCGCCGGCGACGGCACACAGGTGCAGTTCTGTTTGCAAGTGTCCTCGGCCTTGGCCTTGCCACTTGGCGATACGACTTTCAGTGTGCAGCTGCGCGACAGAAGCGGCAATATCGGACCGCGGCAGCAGCTAGTTGTCCACGTTGCACCTGGTCCCCCACCCCCGACATTCACAATGACCGCGACCGCGACTTCCACCGCCACCCGCACGCCGACCCGGACCGCAAGCTCCACGCCGACGCGGACCAGGACCGCAACGCGGACGCCAACCTACACCTCGACTGCAACCCGCACCCGGACGGCGACACCGACGCGCACGCGCACGGGCACTCCGACTCCATCAGCCAGCCCGACGCGGACACCGACCCGTCCCTCACCTACACCAACCCGCACCCCGACTCGAACCGCCACCCCAACAATAACCCCGACCCCGACACCGGCAATCGGTCCGGTGGTCACGTTCTTCGGGCTCACCTGGCCCGACGGCACATCGATGACCGTGAGCGGAAGGAGTGAAGACGGGACGGCGATCTACTCATCGCCAAGCGGTTCGCAATTCCAAATCGTCGTTGAAGGAGAGCCCGGACCGAGTGGCTTGGACTTGGGGAACTGCACATACCAACTTGTCTGCGGCAGCCCAGCCACGATCAACGAGCTCCCCGACCTGCAAATCGAGGCTTCCAAACCGTTGGGAAACGGCAGCTCCGCAGTCTGTGATCGCCCGCGCGCTGTACCCACTCCTGGCGGTGTACAGGGTGTGCCCCCGGGCACGTTCGACCCAACGGTCGTGAACGACTTTGCCTGTCGTTTTCTCAATGGATCGGATCAACCTATCGGGCGCGTGAATGCTTCGGCCGAGGGCTGCGTAAAGGACCTCTATGGCACTCTGGGCTTCGCAGACTCGGCCAGCAAAATACAATTCTGCGGTCAGATCACGCCGTACGAACTGTTTACCGGCGATACCCTACTGACTGTCCGCTTGCGTGACATCGCCGGCAATGTCGGCGTGCCGACCCAAATCATCGTGCGCGTGCCGTGACACACCGGCCGTCAAGCAACCGGGCGCACGCGCGCTGCCGGCACCACCGTACGGACTGCAACCACCCGCCGGGCACGCGCGGTAAGCAGCGCCAGGAAGAACAGCACCGTAAGCGTCAACACAATGGTGGCACCGGCGGCGATGTTGAAGAAGTAGGAGATGAACAGGCCGGCAATCACCGCCGCGACCGCGCTCAGCACTGACACGCAGAGCATGGTGCGATAGCCGCGCGCCAGCTGATAGCCGATCGCCGCCGGAATCACGAGCAAAGCCTCGACCAGAATAATGCCTACCACCCGGATCGCCGCTACCACCGACAACGCCAGGCAGGTGAGCAGCAGGAACCACAACGCACTCACCGGCAAGCCGCTCGCCCGTGCCACCTCCTCATCAAAGGCGAGGAACAAGAATTCTTTGAACAGCAACGCTATCAGGCTCAACACCACGAAGGCGATGCCGGCCAGCAGCCACAGGTCGCTTGGCGATACCGAGAGGATGTTGCCGAAAAGATAACCGAAGAGATCGACCTGGTAGGTACGCGACAAGCTGATGAGCGCAACCCCCAATGCCATAGCCGAGGAAAACAAGATGCCTATGCTGGTGTCCTCGTGCAGCCGCCCGCTGCGGCTCAGCCAACCGATTCCCCAGGCGACAAGCGTCGCAAACACCGCCGCCGCCAGCAGGGGCTCGATACCGAGCAGGACTCCGACGGCAATGCCGCCAAAGGCTGAATGCGAGATGCCGACGCCGACGAACGACATGCGTTTCAAAATGACAAAGAATCCCAGAACGCCGCAGAGCAGGCCGACCAGCATACCGGCCACCAGGGCGCGCTGCATGAAGCCGTAGCTGAGCAGCTCGGTCATCGCGGCGGCGCGGCGCCTTCTTGCGCCTCTTGCGAGAGAAAATCGAACTCGCAGCGGTAGGCCTCGCGCAACTGGTGGCTCTGCAGCACCATGTGCGGATCACCGTGGATGTGGGTGGTGCCGTTGATGCAGATCAGATTGTCCGCATGGACACCCAGGGCCAGCAAGTCGTGCGAGACCGCGATCACGGAGAGCCCCAGCTGCGGCCGCAGCCGCTGCAGCAGGCCGTAAAGCTCGTGCTGCGCCGGCAGGTCCAGTCCGGTGGTAGCCTCATCGAGCAGCAGCAGCTTGGTTTCGCCGCACAGGGCCCGGGCGATGAAGGCGCGCTGTTGCTCGCCGCCCGAAAGCTCGCCGATACGGCAGCGCTCCTTGGTCGACAAACCTACGAGACGGATCGATTCGTCCACCTTGCGCCAGTCTTCCCGGCGCGGAAAGCGGAACAGGCCGAGGCAGCAGGCGCGTCCCATCATCACCACGTCGCGCACCGACACCGGGAAGCGCGGATCGAACTCCAGCCGTTGCGGCACATAGCCGATCTGGTGCGCCCCCTGCCCGAGCTGAGACGGCGGGCGCTGGAGGACCCGGACCGAGCCGCGTGTCGGCGTCACCAGGCCGAGCAACACCCGCAGCAATGTGGTCTTGCCCGCGCCATTCGGGCCGATGATGCCGAGAAAGCTACCGGCGGGGACGGAGAAGTTGATGTCCCACAATACGGCGTGGCCGTCGATCTCCACGGCAAGATTGCGGACATCGACAATCGGAAGAGCCTCTGTCTTCACCGCAGCGCCCTCGCAAATTGCTGTAGATTATAGCGCATCAGGTCGATGTAATGGTCTCGCCCGGGCTGCTGCGGGTTGCCCAGCGGGTCGACCACGGCGGTGGTCGCCCCGATTTCATGCGCTATCTGCTCAGCCATGCGTGGGCTGAACTGCGGTTCCACCAGCATGACACGCACCTTCGCCGCCCGTGCCTGTTCAACCACGCCTGCAACTTCCCGCGCCGAGGGTTCTTTGCCCGGGAAGGCCTCGATCACCGCCACCTCGTGCAATCCATAACGCTGGCCGAAGTAGCGCCAGGCGGTGTGAAAGGCCACGTAGTTCCGATTTGCCGCCGCTGCCAGGGCCGCGCGGATATCGGTGTCGAGCTGTGTCAGCGCAGCTCGGAGCTCGGCCGCGTTCTGCTGGAACAGGGCGTGATGACCGGGATCAATCTCGGACAGTGCCGCGGTGATGGCGGGAACGAAATGGTCGCGCACGATCACCGGATCGAGCCAGACGTGCGGATCGCCGCCTTCGCCCTCGCCGGCGTGGACGTGCGCCGCTCCGAGCAGCGGCAGGCCGGTGGTCAAGGTCACGACCTTCATCGACCCGCTGCGCGCAGCACGTATTCTCTCGGCCCAGGTATCCAAGCCGGCGCCGATCTCCACGAAGAGCGCGGCTTGTGCGAGGCTGCGGATCTGATCCGGCGTGGGTTCGAAGGTATGCGGGCTGGCACCGGCCGGCAGCAGGGTGGTAACGCCAACGGCGTCCTTCCCGATCTGCGCCACGATGTCGGCAACCGGGTAGATGGTAGCCACCACGGGCACCTCGGCCGCCGAGACAGCGCTGCACCACCAGAGGGCCAAGATCACTATGCGCCAGCACATCGGCCGCATGGTGTCCGACTTCCTCCCCACGGTCAAATCCTTGCGGGGAAGGAGAGCCGCCGGGCGGCCCACGACGACATCGACTCGCACCTCGAGCGCTGGTTCGCAACGCATACTCGCCGGATCGTAGGTGAGCGCCCGACAGGATTCGGATTCCCGCCTCGGCCCTGGCTATTGTCAATTCGATATTCGACGCCGAGATCACAACCTCCCTGCCAATCGACGGCAGTTCTGAGCCAAAATTTGGCTAAACGTCACCGGATCAACGCTGCAGCAGCCTTCTTCGCCGGATGCTGCAGCAAAAAAAATGATCTGGCGTTTGTTTTTCAGTGGCACGCGCTTAGCTCGACATACTACATCAGGACGCGGAGAAACGAACCGACTATGAGTTTTGCACGCACCTTTGTTCGCCAGTTGATATCGCAGTTGCTGATCCTCGGCACCTTCACCCTTCTGGTGGCACCAAACGCCCATGCCCGGGAGCGCCGGTTTGGCCCTGACATGCCGGAGTCTGTGCGTTACTTCGAGCCAGTGGACGCCTTTTCGGTGACGAGTTCCCTCAGCCGTCGCGGCAACCGAACGGAAAAGCAACTGACGGTCACTTTCCAGACCCTCGGTACCGAGTTCATTCTCGACCTGGAACCGAACCAGCTCTTCACCGCGGATGCTCGCAACGTCTGGGTGGGAACCCGGCTCAGAAAGCAGCGGGTCCAGCGCAATGTCCTCTACAAAGGCACGGTACGCGGCCAGCCGCAGTCGTGGGTTCGCGTCAGGGTTCGCAACGGGGTGATGGACGGGATGATCTGGACGCCCGAGGAAGTCTACTTCGTCGAGCCCAGCAGCCGATTTTTCAGGGGCTCCCCAGACCGCGACATGCTGGCGTACCGCCTGTCGGATACCGATCCGGATTGGCCGGAAGGAAGTTGTGCCTTGGATGACATGCGTGTCGAGCAGGCCATGCAGGTGCTGGCGCAGCAGTCGGGCGGCGCGGCGGCCGAACTGGCCGCCAGTGCCACGCTGAAGCGCGCCGACATCGGCCTGGTGGCCGATTACGAATACTACCAGCGCCACGGTGCCAACTCCGCCAGCGACATGCAGAGCATTCTCAACCAAGTGGACGGCATATATCAGGCGGAAGTGGGAGCAAACTTGCAGGTCACCAAGACCGTGGTGTTCAATACGGCGAGCGATCCCTTCAGCGATACCACCGTCCCCAGCACGCGGCTCAATGAGTTTTCCGCTTACATCAGCGGCCCCGACAGCCAGGTCACGGGAACCGATCTGGCACACCTGTTCACGGGGCGCCCCCTGGACGGGAACGTCATCGGCATCGCTTGGATCGGCAGCGTTTGCAACTCCCATTATGGCGCCGGGCTTTCCGAAGATTATACCTCCGATAACAAGTCCCTGGTTCTGCTCACCGCACACGAAATCGGCCACAATTTCGGGGCCTATCACGACAACCAAAGCAGTTCGCCGTGCGCCTCGACACCCTTCGGCTACATCATGAACCCGTGGGTGAGCACGCAGTTGAATTATCAGTTCTCGGACTGCAGCGACTCGTACATTCTGCCCGAGATCGCGAGCGCGTCGTGTATGAGTGTCGTGTCCGGCACCGGCACGGCTACCCCGACCCCAACGCCGACGCCGACGAGCGTGAGCTCGACCGCAACCCGCACGCCTACCCGCACCCCGACGGCTACCCGCACCCCCACGCGAACTCCCACCCCCACACGTACCCGCACCTACACGCCCACCCGGACCCCGACGCGAACCAGGACGCCAACCCGCACGGCGACATCTACGGCGACTCTTACCTGGACAAGGACCCCAACCCGCACGCCCACACCAGCACCGACATGGACTGTACCCTCCGGGCCGTTCAACCTGGCCTTGGGAAGGTCGGCGACGCAGTCGAGCACCTACGGTGGTCGCGGCGCCAACCTGGCCGTGGACGGCAACACCGATGGCAACTACTTTAACGGCTCGGTCACCCACACCGGCTTGAATGCCCAGGCGTGGTGGCAGGTCGATCTCGGCGCCGTACGAAACATCGGTGACATCCAGGTGTGGAACCGGACGGACGCGGCGACAACACGGCTGAGCAACTTCTATGTGTTCGTTTCGGATGTTCCGTTCAGCTCCACCACCGTGGCGGCAACCCTGGCGCAGCCGGGCGTGTCGAGCTATTTCACCGCGCCGATAGCGGGACGTCCGACCACACTGGCAGTCAATCGCACCGGGCGCTACGTACGCGTCCAGTTGAACACCACGCAATACCTGACGCTGGCAGAAGTGCAGGTGTGGCATGCGCTAAGTACTCCGCCTGCGACTCCCACTCCAGCTGAAACTTCGCCTCCGCTCCCCACCCCGACAGCGACGCCGACTTCGCCTCCGCTTCCCACTTCGACAGCAACTTCTTCTCCTCTTCCGACTTCGCCTCCACCGCCACCTCCGACTCTCACTCCAACCTTCGCGCCGGTTGACCTGGCCCTGGGTGGATGGGCGACGCAATCGAGCACCTACGGTGGTCGCGGCGCCAACCTGGCCGTGGACGGTAACACCGATGGCAACTACTTTCACGGCTCGGTTTCGCACACCGGCCTTAATGCCGAGGCGTGGTGGCAGGTCGACCTGGGGGCGGTACAGAACATCAGTGACATCCAGGTGTGGAACCGCACGGGCGGATCCACAACACGGCTGAGCAACTTCTATGTCTTCGTTTCCGACACGCCGTTCAGCTCAACCTCAATTGCGGCAACCCTGGCGCAGCCGGGCGTGTCGAGCTACTTCACCGCGCCGATGGCAGGACGTCCGACTACGCTGGCGGTCAATCGCACTGGGCGCTACGTACGGGTACAGCTGACCACCACGCAATATCTGACGCTCGCCGAAGTCCAGGTGTGGGGCGGTTGATCGGGTGCCTTCAACACACAGCTGACCCTCATCCCAGTAGCCGCTGCCCGATCGCGAGGACTTGCATCCCAAACTGCATGGCAGCGCGCGGTGCTACGCAGGCTAACGGCAGGGCGAAGAGCACACGGCCAGACGCCACTGCCTGCAGCGCCAGGAGTAGGTACAACGGCGTGAAGATGCGGGCGTAGTTGAAAACGTGGGCGAAGAGGTCCGACGGACCCGATGTCCCCAACAGCAGGCAGAGCAGGACAAACACAGCCGCGATCATCGCGGACGGCGAGTGCTTTCGACGTATAACCCAGGCCGCAGTAATCATCATGCTGCCGAGCGTTCCTGCCAGCACCAGCGCCTCGGCCGCGCCGGCCAACCATCTGACCAGCGTGTTTGCGGAAGAGGGGATGGCGGGGTGCATCACCGCATCGATCAGGTGCCGGAACGGCACCACGGCGAGGATTTCGGTGGGGTGAAACGCCTCCGCGTTGGCATGCACGAAGCCGTACCAGCCCAGAGCGGGAAGCGCCGCGACTGCACACCGCAGGACTGCGCCCCAACGCCCGCGAAGCGCCGAAGACACGCCATAACCGCCGAGCAGGAGAAAACCCGTCTCCCGGCTTAGCGCCGCCACCGCCAGAATCAGGTACAGTTCCCAGCTCGGTCCGCGAGCTGCGTACAGTGCGAATCCGACGGTCAGGGCCGACAGCGCGACGTCGACGACGAGACGGTCGATCGATGCCAGGACAGCCGGCAAACAAAGGAACAGCAGCCCCAGCCACAGCGGGCGCTGGTGCATGTGGGCGAATCGGCAGGCCCAGGAGGTGCCCATGGCGATGAACATCCAGCACACTACCAGGTAGGCCCAATCGACACGCCGGGAATCGCCACCGGCGAACAGGAAGGCCAGAGCCGGGACCAGGATGCGCCGGTAGCGGTACTCGGGCGCGTCGATGTAACGGCTGAACCCCTGGCTGAATACCGGGTCGTGGGCGATCAGATGGTAGAATTGCCCGTCGAATCCCGGACTGTCCGGAAAGACGTACGCGTGCTCATGGGTGAGCTGCGGAGGAACCGGGAAGCGCGAGCCGATGCAGAACAGAGCCGTCCAATTTCCACCGTAGTTGACGTGCACGGTCGCCGTTTGCCATCCGATCACCAAAGTTACCGCCAGCAGCGGATACAGCCACAGCTCAAGCACCTTCCGCCGGGAGGTCGTGACGGCGGCAGCGGGGCGTGTCTCCACGTCATGCTCCGATAACATCTCTATAGACCGCGAGCGTCTCGCGGGCGCACCGATCCCAAGAAAAGCGACGGGCCTGTTCGAAACCGCGTGCACGCATATGCCGGCGCAGTTCCGCATTGCCGAGCACCCTGGTCATCGCCGTGGCCAACCCCTCTGTGTCGCAGGGCTCAATGAGACAAGCGGCATCACCCACGACTTCCGGGAGCGAAGAAGTGTTGGAGGTGATGACCGGAGTTCCGCAGGCAAGAGCTTCGAGCGGGGGGAAGCCGAAGGGGTGTGCGTCATGGATGTGGGGAATTTCGCTCCACCTTGATTTTGCGGCACTGTCTGATAGTATGGATACTATCAGCTGGGGGGAGGGATGGATGGCGGAGGCACTGGAAGAACTGGAGACCAAGCGGACGGCGCTACTGCGGGCATTGAGCGAGACCGGGGACATGCGCCAGGGCTCGATCACGGAGAACTATCGGTCGTGCGGCAAGAGCAATTGCGGGTGTGCGCACCCGAAGCATCCCGGCCATGGACCGTTTTACGCCTTCACGCGCAAAGTGAACGGCAAGACCCAGACGATCCAGCTGCGGCCTGGTCCTGAGCTGAGCAAGCTACTGCGGGAGGTAGAGACGTATCACCAGTTCCGCCGGGCGATCGAAGACCTCGTCGAGGTGAACGAAGCGATTTGCCGGTTGCGTTCGGTGGACGACGAGGCGGAATCGTCTGAGCGGCACGCCCTCAAAAAACAATTGCCGAAGTCGTCCAGGCGGAGGTGGCGCGCGAGGTCGAGGGGATAACGAGCCGGTTTTTCGCGGCACGCCAGCGCCTGGGACGCGTGGATTTGGGGGCCGCGGAGTTCGAGGTGCGCGGTGCGCTGCATCACGTGGGTGCGGTGCTGTTGGAGCAATTGCTCAACGCGGATCACGGCGGTCATCGCGGTCAGCGCACGCCCTGCGGCCACGGGCACCAGGCCGAGTTCATCGACTACCGCACCAAGGGCGTGCAAACGATTCTCGGAGACGTGCAGCTCCGCCGCGCCTACTACCATTGCGGGGAGTGCCCCGAGGAGACGGGGCACGGGCTGATCCCGAAGGATCAGGAACTCGACGTGGTCGACACCTCGTTCAGCCCGGGGCTGCGCCGGTTGATGGCCCGGGTCGGGGCCCAGGAAGCCTTTGCGCTGGCGCGGCAAGACCTGGCCGAATTGGCCGGGGTCGTGGTGCCCACCAAGGCCGTGGAGCGCATCACCGAAGCGGTCGGGGTCGCCGCCGAGGCGGCCAACCAAGCCGAACGTGCGGCCATCCGCACCGCCACGGCGCCCGCGCTCGCCGCCCTGACCCGCCTCTATGTCGAGATGGATGGCACCGGCGTACCGGCGGTGCCCACCGAGACGCAAGGCCGCGCCGGTAAGGCCGCGGACGGGACGGCCAAAACCCGCGAGGCGAAGCTCGGCTGCGTCTTCACGCAGTTCCACTTTGACGCCGAGGGCTGGCCCGTGCGCGACCCCGATTCGACGACGTACGTGGGCGCCATCGAGACGGCCGAGGAGTTCGGCCCGCGGCTGCACGCCGAGGCCGTGCGTCGGGGACTCACGCCTACCACCACGACCATCGTCCTCGGTGATGGGGCGCCCTGGATTTGGAACCGTGCCGACGAGCACTTCCCGGACGCAGTGCAGATCGTCGATCTGTACCATGCCCGCGAGCATCTGGAAGCGGTCGGGCGCCTGGCCTTTGGCAGCGGCACTGCGGCCGGTCAGGCCTGGGTCGCGGCGCGCCGGGACGAGCTCGACGACGGCGATGTCGACGTGATCATTGCGGAGATCAAAAAGCTGCCGGCGGCGATCGACCCACACCGGCAAGACGAGTTGCGCAAGGAGGCCGAGTACTTTGAGACCAACAAGCTCAGGATGTGTTACAAGTACTTCCGCGGGCGCGGGTTTTTCGTCGGTTCCGGAGTCGTGGAAGCTGGGTGCAAAACGAGTCATTGGTCACCGCCTCAAGCAGTCCGGCATGCGCTGGACCGTGGCCGGTGCCAATGCGGTGATTGCCCTTCGGTGCCGGCTCCTGGGTAACCGCTGGGACCACCTGTGGCGCTCCGCCGCCTGAGTCAGCGGACCTCAGTGGTCAACACCCACGAATTTGAGTGCAGCCTCACTAGCTGCTGTGACTGGTCGGGTGAAAGTCCCGACGATAGGAGGTTTCCCGTTCGACTATCTAGCCTGATTCCCAACGCGAGCCGGCGACGGTGCGCGTTAAGAGCGGGGATGACACGGTACCTCAGAAGGCGAAGCGGAGCGCATATGACTCCACTTGGTCGTAGCTAGTCAGGAGGGCCGGGCAAAGGCACGAGCCGTAGCATGACGCGAATGATGCAGCGCCGAAAATGTGGGTCCCGTCGGGAATTACTGGCAGAGACGGACAACTTGTGGGTGGCGACTCGGTTCAAATTCGAGGGAGCCTGGTACCTTGGCTGCAATACAACGGGAGAGCGCCAAGGACCCGCCGGCGTAGGGTCAGCAGCGCGTGGGGAAAGCACAGCAGTGAAAGTAGGGAAGGTCTCGTGGGTCGCCTCGGCGCTCCCGCACAGCGAAGGCGTAGCGTATAAGCGGCACGGCCGTGAAATCGCCGCGTGCCGACGAGACTGGCGGATGGGGTCGGAGTAAGCGGAGATGGACCGAGACAACATAACTCGGACCGGAGCCAAGGACCCCTGGGGTAGAGAGACGTGGTCTCTCGAACAGCGGCTTACGGAAGCACGGGCGAGTCTGGACGCTGAGCCAGGCAAGTGCCCCGTGGCGGAAGCAGGCGAAGGACGGCGCAAACTGCGCTGCGGCATGGGTATGCTGGGAGCAAGCTTAAACCGTGCCGCGCTGCGGGCAGGCGTCATCTGACAGGCTGGCCTTGAAGCCGTACTGGGGAAAACCCGCCGTACGGAATTTTAGAGGGGACGATGGAAACGTCGGCATCATCGAAGCCCGGTCCGCGCCATCGTCCTACTCGACCGCACACCCGGCGGCCAACGGCAAGTAGCACAAGGGAAGATAGAGCGCGCTCCAGTGCAGCTGGCCCTGAAACAGGACGAGCCCCAGAACCACGACCGCGAGGCTGACGAACGAGTGCACCAAACTGGAGCCGAGCACACTGGCCGGCAGGATTTCGAGCGGAAAGACTACCTTCTTGACGTAATTGCGGTTGCTCAAGATGAGGCCGGGCGCGCGGTTGGCACACTCGGCGAACACGTTGAACGCAATCATGCCGCTGAAAATGATCAACGCCACATCCGCGTGCGTCTCCGAACCCGCCGTGCTCCAGCGCGCCTGGGAAATGACGGAAAAGACGAACGTGAAAACACCCAACATCAGCAGCGGCGTCAGCAACGCCCACAGCACACCGAGTTGCGAGCCACGGTAACGCCCCGCAATCTCTCTGCGCGTACATTGCGCCAGCAGATCGCGGTGGCGGGCGAAATTGGCCGCCAAGTGCAGGGGATTGGCATACTGCCAAAGGCTAGGGCTCTTCGGATTTCGAATTTCGCACTGCGAATCTGAAATGAGAGAGGAATTCATTCCTAAATTCACAATTCGCAATCCGCCATGGTTTCTCTGTACCACGTGATGGTGCGCCGCAGTCCTTCCTCGAACGAGGTCTGGGCCCCGAAACCCGAACTCGCGCTCGGCGCGCGAGACGTCCAGGCAGCGGCGTGGCTGGCCGTCGGGCTTCGAAGCGTCCCAGCGGATCGTGCCGCGGAAACCGGTCAGCTCCGCGATCAGTTGCACCAGGTCCTCTATGCTGATCTCGCGGCCAGCGCCGAGGTTGACCGGATCGGGCTTGTCGTAGCGCTCGGCGGCCAACACAATCGCCTCGGCGCAGTCGTCGACGTAGAGGAACTCGCGGCTGGCCGCTCCCGTGCCCCACACCTCGATCTCCCGCTCGCCGCGATCGACGGCGTCGCAGCACTTCTTGATCAGGGCCGGGATGACGTGGGACTTGGCCGGGTCGAAGCTGTCCCGCGGCCCGTAGAGGTTTACCGGCAACAGGTAGATGGCGTTGAAACCGTACTGCTGGCGATACGCTTGCGCCTGCACCAACAACATCTTCTTGGCGAGTCCGTAAGGCGCATTGGTCTCTTCCGGATAGCCGATCCACAGGTCTTCCTTGCGGAACGGCACCGGGGTGAACTTGGGATAGGCGCAGACCGTTCCCACCGCCACGAACTTGTCCAACCCCACCCGCCGGCCCTCTTCCATCAACTGCGCGCCCATCATGATGTTCTCATAGAAGAAGCGGCCCGGGTTCTCACGATTGGCGCCGATGCCGCCGACCTGGGCGGCCAGGTGAATCACCATCTCCGGGCGTGCGTCGCGGTATAGTCGCCGCACAGCTTCGTACGATACCAGATCATAGTCGCGGCTGCGCACCACAAACACGTCGGCACCCCGATCACGCAACCGGCTGACCACGTGCGAGCCTACAAAACCGGCGCCGCCGGTCACCGTAATGCGCTTATTGCGCAGAAAAGACATGGTAACCCCATTGCGGATTTCGGATTTCGAATTTCGAAAACCTTGACTGCCTGTACCTCATTTCGCAATCCGCATTTCCAAATTCGAACTTTCTTCTTATATCTCAATTCGAAATTCGCAATTCGAAATTCGCAATCTCTTCATCTACCATCATGTGCACCAGCTCCGTAAACCTCACCTGTGGCTGCCAGCCGAGCACTGTCCGGGCCTTGGTGGCGTCGCCGACGAGCTCGCCCGCTTCCGTGGCTCGCAGCAGGCTCGGGTCGTGGCGGACGTAGGTGCGCCAATCCATACCGGCACGTGCGAACGCCAGCTCGGCGAAATCCCGCACGCTGTGAGCCTCGCCGGTCGCAATCACGTAGTCGTCCGGCTGCTCGTGCTGCAACATCAGCCACATGGCACGCACGTAATCGCCGGCAAAACCCCAGTCCCGGCGGGCCTCGAGGTTCCCCAGACAAAGGGCGTCAGCAACACCACGCTTGATGCGTCCCACCCCGTCAACGATCTTGCCGGTGACGAACTCCTTGCCGCGCAGCGGTGACTCGTGGCTGAACAGGATTCCGGAGCAGGCGAACAGGCCGTAGGACTGGCGGTAGCTCACCGTCATCCCATGAGCAAACAGCTTGGCGACGGCATACGGGCTGCGCGGCTGGAACGGGGTCGATTCATTCTGCGGGGCCGCAGATAGTCCGAATAGCTCACAGCTCGAGGCCTGAAACAAACGTGCTACCGGGGCATCCAGGCGCAGCGCCTCCAGCAAGTGCAACGCCCCCATGGCGTTGGCTGCGGCGGTGGCAAGCGGCTGTTCGAATGAGGCCACCACCGAGCTCTGGCCGGCAAGATTGTAGACCTCGCCGGGGCGCAGCTCGCGCACTGTCCGGCGCACCTCCGGCGCGTTCTCCAGGTCGAGCGGGATGAGGCGCACGTCGCCCTCGATCCCCAGCGCCTGCAGCCGGCCCGTGCCGCTCCCGGAGTTGGGCCGCTGCGTGCCGTACACCTCGTACCCCTTCTCGAGCAGCAGCTGCGCCAGATACGCGCCGTCTTGGCCGGTGACCCCGGTGATCAAGGCACGCATAAGAACATTTCGGATTTCGGATTTCGAATTTCGAAATTCGGTGCTGGACACGGAGAACCGTGGCTCGTTGGATGCGCCAACCGCCTGGGAATCTGCATCACGGCCTCCGCCAGTCGTTTTCCAGACGACTTCGGCCGACTCAGCCCGAGAATTCTATTCTCGGGCGTTCGAGCTGGATGCGCCGTCACGAACCCAGTACGCGGAACAGCATGCCCAGCGGGACGCCAGCGGATGGAATTCGCTGGCTGAGTCGTTCGAAGTCGGCTCAAGCCGACTGCCTCGACATTATCCATCGCAGAGCACCGAACTGGGTTCAAATGCGGCCCACAAACGACGCCACGCCCATCCTTACCAAGGAGGGCAAGAGGGAGGTTGCTGGCAGTTTCGCAAGTGGGACATTGCATAATTCACGCTGGTCAATCTGATTTCTAAATTCGAAATCCGAAATGTTCCTACCACACATAAGAACATTTTGGATTGCGAATTGCGAAGTTTGGCTTGTTCATTTCTAGCGCGAAGGCCTTAGTACGCCAATTCACGGTATCCGACACGGCGGTTGCCTTGGTAGATTGTCGATAAATAGGAGCAGCCCCTCGATACGGTCCCTGAACAGACGGGGCCTACTCGGGGCGAACGGAGAAAAACCTCTGAAAATAAGATCCAACCGTTCACCCCGAGTAGCCGCCCGTTCTTGGCGGCGTATCGAGGGGTGAACGCTGGGAGAAACTTGACAGTCTCTTGGTAAGGAGGGGATTTCTGACCTTCGGCTTGCATCTGCAAGTCCCCCATCCTTACCAAGGAGGGGGTCAGGGGGAGGTTGCTGGTGTCTGCACGACCCCAACCTTCGTGGTCGAATTCACGAAACCGTGTACTTAGTAGGTTCTGACTTGTTTCATCAACAATTCGCCCAAGGTGTCGAGCAGATAGGCGTTCATCCCCACGCCGAGTCGTCAGGCCCGATGCCCCCCACCACATCACCGGTGATCTGGCCCCTGAAGGCGCCCGCCTGGCGCCGCACCGGTTCAACCAGCGGCACCAGGCGGGTGTAAGGCTTGCCCGCCTTGGCAATGATCACCTCTTCCCCCCGATGCGCCCGCTCGAGCAGCTCGGAGAAATGGGTCTTGGCTTGGTGAACGTTGGCGCGGATGGACATGCCGTCATGCTTAGTCCGCTCGGTGGACTAAGTCAATGTGGACTGCAGCTATTGAACATTTCGGATTCAGAAACGTGTCAGCAATTCATTTCGAATTTCGAACTTCGAAATGTTCTCCATGTCGGCCTCTACCATCATGTGGACCAGCGGCGCGAACGACACCTTGGGTCGCCAGCCTAGCTGGGTGCGGGCTTTGCTCGGGTCGCCGATCAGGTGATCGACCTCCGCCGGCCGCATCAGGTCGGGGTCCTGCCGCACGTAGTCGCGCCAGTTCAAACCGACATGGGCGAATGCCAGCTCGACAAATTCCTGCACGCTATGCGACTCGCCGGTGGCGACGACGTAATCGCCGGGTGTGGGCCGTTGCAGCATGAGCCACATGGCCTCGACGTAATCGCCGGCGAAACCCCAGTCCCGGCGCGCTTCGAGATTACCCAGGCGCAGCTCCTTCTCCCAGCCGAGCTTGATGCGCGCCACGGCGTCGGTGATCTTGCGGGTGACGAACTCCTTGCCCCGCCGCGGCGACTCGTGGTTGAAGAGAATCCCGTTGCACGCGAACAGATCGTAACTTTCGCGGTAGTTCACAGTGATGTAGTAGGCGTACACTTTGGCTACGCCGTAGGGGCTGCGGGGATGGAAGGGCGTGAGCTCGGTTTGCGGCACCTCGCGCACCTTGCCGAACATCTCACTCGAGGACGCCTGATAAAAACGGATCTTCGGATTCACCGTGCGGATGGCCTCCAGCACCCGGGTGACGCCGACGGCGTCGAATTCGGCCGTCAGCACGGGTTGTTGCCAGGACGTCGGCACGAAGGACTGCGCCGCGAGGTTGTAGACCTCGTCCGGCTGAGCCCGCTCGAGGGCGTCAATCAGCGACAACTGATCAAGCAGGTCCGCCTGCACGAGCTGCAGCCGATCGCGCAAATGGGCTATGCGCTCGAAGGTCTCGGTGCTCGAACGGCGCACGACGCCGAAAACCTCATAGCCCTTGTCGAGCAACAACTCGGCCAGATACGAACCGTCCTGGCCCGTGACTCCAGTGATCAATGCACGCATAAGAGCATTGGGGATTTCGAATTTCGGATTTCGAATTCACTTCGCATTCTGGATTCCTTACTTTCAAAATTCGAACTTCGAACTTCGAAATGTCTTATCTCCTGCCGTACACGTCTTCAAAACGCACGATGTCGTCCTCGCCGACGTATTCGCCGTTTTGCACCTCGATGAGCTCGAGCGGCACTTTGCCGGGGTTGGCCAGCCGGTGGCGGACGGATTTCGGTACGTAGGCGCTTTCATTCTCGTGCACCAGGCGGTCGCTTCCGTCGATAGTCACCCGCGCCGTGCCGCGCACGACCACCCAATGTTCGCTGCGGTGGTAGTGCATTTGCAGGCTCAGCTGCTCGCCCGGATTGACCACCACGCGCTTGATGCGGTAACGCTCGGCGGACTCGAGGGTGGTGTACTGGCCCCAGGGACGGTAGACGGTCAGATGCTCGTCGGCTTCACGGCGGCCAAGCTGCTTGAGACGTTCGACGGCTTCCTTGACATTCTGCGCCTCGCGCCGGCTGGCGATCAGCACGGCGTCGTCGGTCTCCACCACCAGTAGATCCGACACGCCGATGGTGGTTATGAGCCGCTTGCTCGAGAGCACCAGGCTGTCGCGGGTCGCCAGCGGCAGAACGTCGCCCACGGTTATGTTGCCCTCCGCACTCTTCTGCCGCACCTCGAACAAGGCATCCCACGAGCCGACGTCATTCCAGTAGATGTCCACCGGCAAGGTGACGACTCGGTCCGAGTGCTCCATGACGGCATAGTCGATCGAGATGTTGGGCATCGACGCAAAGCGCTCCCACGCCTGGGCGTAGCCGTCCTGGACAATGGCATGAATCGCAGGCGCGTGGCGTTCGAGCTCAGCCAGCAGCACGCCCAGCTGGAACGCGAACAGGCCCGAGTTCCAGTAGTAGTTTCCGGCAGCCAGAAAGGCGCGCGCCGTGGCCTCGTCAGGCTTTTCGGTAAAGCGCCGTACCCGCAAGCAATCCGGCCCGACCGCCTCGCCGGTTTGAATGTAGCCGTAGGCCGGGTCCGGGTGTCGCGGCTGGATGCCGAAGGTGACGATGTGTCCGGCGGCGGCAACTTCCCGGGCGCGCTCGACGTAGGCGGCAAAGCGCTGCGCCGGCTGAATTACATGGTCGGCGGGTACCACGAGCAGCACCTCGTCTGCGGAAGAGCCGAGCCGATCAAGACAAAAGGCCGCCGCCAGGGCCAAGGCCGGTGCGGTATTGCGGGCACAGGGCTCCAGCACCATGCGCTCGGCGAGCGCCGCGCCGAGCTCGTCGCGCAGATCGGCCTGCACGTGGAACTGGTACTCGGCGTTGGTCAGGATGACCACTTCGTTCGCTGCGACCACCGGCAGCAGCCGGCGCACGGTTGCTTGCAGCAGTGAGGCTTCCCCGTTGATCTTCAGGAACTGCTTGGGATATTGCCGGCGCGAGAGCGGCCAGAGCCGCGTCCCCTGGCCGCCGGCGAGGACGACGGCGATCATGGGAGATTTCGAATTTTGGATTTCGGATTTCGAATTTTCATTCCGTCCAGCCTGCTCTTAGCATTCGCATGTCCAACTTCGTAGCACTCTCAAGCTCTTATACCCACCATTTCGAAATCCGAAATCCGAAATTCGAAATATTCTCATACCCGGTGTTTCCAAATTCGAAATCAGAAATTCGAAATATTCCTTCCCAGGACCTCTTCGTACCGGCGCAGCAACCGTGTGGCAATCGCCGTCCAGCCGAACCGTTCCTCGACCCATGATCGCGCATAGCGGCCCAGGGCGCGCGGCTCCCGGAGGCATTGGGCGATCTTCCCGGCGAGATCGGCGGCGCATCCGGGTTCGGCCAGCCCAACTTCGCCCCATTGTTCGAAAAATCCGGCATCGCGATCGACATTCCTCAATGATTTCACATACCGGACCAGTAGATTTGAAATGTAGTGACTAAATTATCTCGTCAATATGTTGACAGGTGAGCACCTGCCATGCCAATAGTGACGAGTCGGAACCACAGTCGCGAAAGGAATGTAGTGACTGAAAAATAGCCTAAGGTGCTGATTTTGCGTAGTTTCGATTCTGAAAAGGGCGAAGTTGGGCCAGGTAGCCGTTGTGCCCTTCGGTGACCAAGGTACGCACTCCCGGCAAGCGTGACGCCACCACCGGCTTGCCACAGGCCATGGCCTCCAACAGCACCAGGCCGAACGCCTCGGTCCGATCTATCGATGGGAGGACAACAACATCCGCGGAGCGGTAATGCCTCGGCAGGGCGTCCTCGGCAATGTGCCCTGCAAACAAGACACGATCGGCGATGCCCAACTGAGCCGCCTGAGCCGCGTAATGCGGGCGGAGATCGCCGTCGCCACCCACCACGAGCACCGCCTCCGGGGTCATGGATAAAGCCTGAAAGAGGACGTGGAGGCCCTTGAAATAGTGGGCTTGGTCCAGACCTGCCAGAAAAAAAATGAGCGGCCGGCCGGCGGCAAATTGGACCAGACTCGGCTCGCTTTCGCCAGCCGGTGAAAAGCGCTCCAGATCGACTCCGGCCGGGAGGGCGTCAACTCGGGGCGGCAAAGGCCTGTCGGGGCGCGCCAGAAACGAGCTCGAGGCGTAATCGAGTGATGTGACGATGATCGCATCCGCAGCTCGCACAATGACCGGCAGGCACAGGCGGCGATGCCAATGAAAAACGTGTGCCAGCCAGCTCTGCCCGATGACGTCCATCTGGTACTGCAGGATCAAACGCGGGCCAGCCAGCAAACGGCGCGCCGCCAGTAATTCAGCCGTACCGAAGAACGGGTAATGGAGATGGAGCAGGTCGAAGCTGGCCACGCGGCCGATCACCGACGGCAGGCAAGCGGCATTTCCTTTCGCCAGCAGCGGACGCAAGGCGACCACCTTGACACCCGGCACGACCGCCGGGGCGCTCGCCGTCTTGGGCGTAAACACGGTGACCTCGACGCCGGCAGCGGCCAAGGCCCGGGCTTGGCAGAACGCCACCCGGCCCATGCCGCCGCCATAGGGCGGGAATACCGGCACGATATGAGCTACGCGCATAAAATCGACCTGGATCCGGCAATTTCGAAATTCGAAATGTGAAATGTCTTCTTGCCGCGACCCGGCAATTTCGAAATTCGAAATGTTTTTCTCATCGCTGGCGCAGCCGTTCGATCAGCACTGCGAGAATGACCTTAAACATGTAGAACCCGGATTGGAGCGTGCCGGCAATGGAAGACTGCCCGTTGCCGCGCACCTGCATGATGACGGGGATCTCGACGACGCGGCAGCCCGCGCGGGTGGCCCGCACCAGGGATTGTGTCTCGGGATAATCGTCGGGCTGATCCTTGGCCAGCAGTTCCAGGGCGCGGCGGTTCAGCCCCCAGTAACCGGAGGTGGGATCAGTGACGCGTGTGCCGACCAGAGCGCTGATTACCGTCAGAATGAGAATGCCGGCGCGGCGCACCAAAGTCGACTGATAGCCCTCGCGCCCGAGGAAGCGGGAGCCGACCACGATGTCGGCAGCACCGGCCGCAAGCACGTCCAGGAACTTCGGAATATAAACCGGGTCGTGCTGGCCGTCACCATCAAGCCGAAGCACCTGATCGTAGCCATGCGACAGCGCATAAAGGAATCCGGTTTACACGGCGGCGCCGATGCCAAGATTGCACGAGTGGCGTACGACAACCGTACCCGCGCGCCCGGCCTCGGTAGCGGTAGCATCATCGGAACCGTCATCGATCACCAGCACGTCGCCGGTGAACTGCGTGCGGATGCTGCACACAACATCGGCCAGGTTCGAAGCTTCGTTGAAGGCCGGAATGATAACCAGTGTCCGCACGGCTACTGTTTATAGACTTGAGTCGCCGCAGTCGAGCGGCAGAACGGCGGGCGGCAAGGGCTGACGCCGGCGATCATCCCCGCGACGAGCCCGCGAGCTGTTGGCGCAGGCGCTCGACCTCGAGGGTGAGCAGCGCCAGGTGCTGGGTCAAACGGCTGGTCTTGTCGCGGTGCTCGGAGATCACCAGCGAGAAATGCAACAGAATTACGAAGAGGAACAGCACGGCGGCCAAGAACAGCAGCGAAGGCCCGTACTGGACGCCGAGGAGAACAGCGATGTAATCGAGCAACCCCCGCCAGGCGGACAGCACGAGCATGATTCCCGCCGCGCCGAGCCACAACAGAGCGTAGCGTTCTTTCAAGCGCCCCCGGCGAATGGCCTCCAGCACGAAGGCCGTCACGAAAAGCACGAAGACGACAACGCTGGACTGGAGGATGGTCAAGGAATACGGATGGCTTTGGTGCAACATTCTAAGCCTCCTGAAATACGGTTTGTGGTTTCTGGTTTCGGGTCTCTGGTTCATGGTCTGGCAACCAGAAACCGGAGACCAGAAACCAGAGACCTCTCCTCAGTCCTCCTGAAATACGGTTTGTGGTTTCTGGTTTCGGGTCTCTGGTTCATGGTCTGGCAACCAGAAACCAGAGACCAGAAACCAGAGACGTCTCTTCAGTCCATCCACGCGGCCGCTCGGGCACCGAGACCGTACTTGCGCCAGTAACGCACCATTTCCCAGCCCGAGGCCGTGCGCCGGCCCTGGATCTGGCGGCGCTTGTTCCACATCGCCGGCAGGCCTCGCAGGCCTGCGACGATGGCGCGCAGCAGAATTCCCGCCAATGCCAGCGGTGTCCCAGGCCGTGAAAGCCAGGCTTCCGACCCGGAGCCGATGCGGCTGTCGTTTGGCGTCCACGCTGTCGCCTCGCCCCTGACGAAACGGCCCGCCGGTCCGCGGCGAAGCACCACGGCGACCACCAGGTAAGAAAGACGCAGCAGAGTAAAGAACGGCGCCGCCAACAGTAGCGGCATTGGAAAGCACTTCACCGTCACCCACATGCGGTTGCGCTCGATCAGGAACGCCTTGAGCGGCGAAGAGGCGGAACCCCAGTGGTAAACCACCGCGCTGGGCACGGTGACGCAGCGCCAGCCACGCAGGTGAGCGCGCAGGCCAAGATCGGTGTCATCACAATAGGAAAAGAAATCCTCGTCGAGCTGACCGATGTCGTCCAACATCCGGCGGCGCAGAAGTAGAGCGCAGCCGCTCGGTACCAGGACGTCCTCCGGCAGATCGTACTGCCCGCGATCCTCCTCGAAGCGGCCGCGGCAGCGACTCAGGCCGTCGGGATAGATCCAATGGCCGACGCTCTCGATCAGACGGCGATCCTTGGCGGTGAGGATCTTGGGACAGCAAATGCCGATGCGCGCATCCGCTTCGGCGGCCGCTACGAGCTTGGCGATGAAACCTGGCGCGCCTTCGGCATCATTATTCAGGAGCAGCACGTAGCGTCCGCGGGACTGTTGCAGGCCGATGTTTGCTCCGCGCGTGTAGCCGTAATTCTCCGGGGTGCGAATGACTCGAATGCGGCCGTCAAAAACAGCCGCTGCCTGGCTGACGGCCTCGTCGCTCGAGGCATTGTCCACCACCAGCACCTCGTTGCCGCTGCCATTGCCGGACTCCAAGCAAGAGCGCAGGCAGGCCACGAGGTGCGGGCTGTTCCAATGTACGACAACGATGGACACAAGCGGCGCTGCGGCACTCATCGGCGTGGCATACTACCGCGCTTTGCTCCTGAGCGGCAATGGCGAGGGCAATCCAACTTGGGCCGGCATCTGCTGTGCGTCCATGGCAGGATTTTTCAGACTCGAAAGGGCGGCTTGCTGATGGTATGCTGCGCTGCGAATAGGGGTGGCGGTGCGAAGAGGAGAATGAGCAGATCGCAGCAAACAGTAGCACGACGCCTCAGCCAGCAGACGGGACCCGCTGGATCCCGAGCACAAGGAGCGCTGCCCCGGACGCACGCAACTCCGGCCGCCAATCCGGCCGGCCGTAAAGCTATGGCGGCCTTGCTCGGTGCGGCGCTGTTTGTCGTCTACCTCTCCAACGTCCGTATGCTCAGCTCGGGCGATAACATTCCCATCCGCTTGCTGCCCTTCAGCCTCGTCGCAGAGTTCAATCTCGACCTCGACGAGTTCCCCCGCTCGGAGGGTGAAGACAACAGCGGCTTCTATTACCTGCGCCGGGAGAACGGGCACGTTTACTCCGGTTCCCCCTTCTTGACCTCGCTCCTGGTCTCTCCGCTGTACCTGGTTCCCGCTTGGACCTTGTCGGCCTTCGATATCCCCTACGATGATGTCCGGGCGCAACTGCTATTCGTCTGCATGGAGCGCTTGGCGGCGGCGTCGCTGACGGCTTTCTCAGCTGCCGTGCTCTTCCTCGTACTGTGTCGCTTGGTGAGCCAACGCTGGGCGATGGCCCTGACTCTGGTCTACGGCCTGGGCACATCGACCTGGCGGTTTTCGGGGCAGGCGCTGTGGACGCACGTTCTCAGCGAGTTGGCGCTGGTGATTCTATGCTGGATCTTCCTGCGCAAGGAACGCAACGATGAACCGGCCCCCGCGGCCTTCATTCTGGCTGGCCTCACGGTGGCGCTCGCGGTGGCCAATCGGCCGCAGACGGTCATCTTCGCCCTGGTCACGGCGGCGTTCGTCTGGAAATATCACCGCCGGCACCTGGCCGCCTTCGCTGTTCTACCGATTGTGGGCGGCGCTGCGATAGCGGCCTATAACTTCTCGGTCTTCAAATCCCTGGTCGGCGCCTACGGGGGAGCGTTCAGCCACTTCTCCGCGCCGCTGCTGACGGGTGTGGCTGGCCTGCTCTTCAGCCCCAACCGCGGGCTGTTGATCTTCACCCCGATCTTCATTTTCGCGGTCTGGGGCGCTGTACAGGTGTGGCGGACGGAGGCGCACCCCTGGATGCGCTACATGGCGGTGGGGCTCGGGCTGCACATCCTCCTGTACGCCAAGTTCGACCAATGGTGGGCGGGCTATGCCTTCGGGCCTCGGTACTTCACTGATGTCGAGCCGCCGCTGTGTTTGTTGCTGGTCTACGGTCTGGTGCCACTCTGCCGCATGCCGGCATTGGCGGCTTTGGGCGCGGCGCTGGCGCTGTATGGTGTGGCAGTGCAAGCTATCGGCGTGTACTGCGACGACGAGAACTGGAACCGCACGCCGGTGCTCCTGGAACACAGCCCGGAACGGATCTGGGACTGGTCCGATCTGCACATCGTGCGTGCGGTTCAGAGCGGCTGGCACGGCGGAAAGCTCCTACCCCTCGTAATTGGAGCTTTTCGCGATCCCGTACCGGCCCGGCTGCGCCCTGGTGGGGAGCAGCCAATGATCGCCTCTATACTCAACCGCGGCGCGCGAGCCTGGCCGGCGTTTGCCGCCGATTACTCCACGCGCGGCCTCGTCGTCCTCGTCGTACGCTGGTGGGCGAATGGGCAGCCGGTGGCTGGCGCTGGCGATGTCGTCAAACTGCCGAAGAACGTGGGTCCGGGTGAACGCGTCGAGGTGCCGTTACGGCTTGCCGCTCCTGCCCAGCCCGGCTCCTACGAAGTCGAGCTGCTCGTGGTCCAGGCGCGTAACCAGGGAGCCGGCCTCAGCAGCGGCAACAGCGCCGATCTCTTCCGTTTTCCGCTCGAGGTCGGCTGACCGCCCTTGCCGCTCGCACTCTTGGCCTCGTCGCGCTATAGAAAACGCGCCGAAAGAACGGCCGTGCCCTCTCGAACTGAGCTCCGGCCGGCCAAATTCCCCATTTAGAGGAGATGGAATGACCACCCAGACTTCGACGATCATGTGGACACTCACGGATGAAGCACCTCTGCTCGCAACCTACTCGCTCTTGCCAATGGTCAGAGCTTTCCTGGAGGGCTCGGGCGTTGCCGTCGAGACGCCGGATATCTCGGTTGCCGGCCGCATCATCGCCAACTTCCCCGAGAACTTGACGCCGGCGCAGCGCATTCCAGACTACCTCACGAAGCTCGGTGAGCTCACGCAGTCGCCGGATGCCATCATCATCAAGCTTCCAAACATCTCCGCCTCGATTCCGCAGCTCCAGGAAGCCGTCAAGGAGCTGCAGGCACACGGGTACAAGGTCCCGCGCTATCCCGAGAACCCGAAGGACGAGGCCGAAAAGGCCCTGCAGGCGCGCTTCGCCAAGGTGCTCGGCAGCGCCGTCAATCCCGTGCTGCGCGAGGGCAACTCCGACCGCCGTTCCCCGCTCTCGGTGAAGGCGTTCTCCAAGAAGCGCCCGCACAAGCTGGGCCCCTGGACCAAGGACTCCAAGACGCACGTGGCGTGCATGAGTGGCGGCGATTTCTACGGCACCGAGACTTCCACCACCGTCCCGAAGCCGACCTCGGTTCGCTACGAGTTCGTCGACGGCAAGGGAGCGGTCAGCGTCCTCAAGAAGAACATGGGCTTGCTCGCGGGCGAAATCCTCGACACCTCGGTGATGCACGTGAAAGCGCTGCGCAAGTTCTTCGAGGAGCAGATCGAGGACGCCAGGCAGAAGGGCCTGCTGCTGTCGTTGCACTTGAAAGCCACGATGATGAAGATCTCGGACCCGGTGATGTTCGGGCACGCCGTCACCGTCTTCTTCAAGCCGGTCTTCGACAAACACGCCGCCACCTTCAAAGCACTGGGCGTCAACCCGAACAACGGCCTGGGTGACGTCTACGCGAAGATCCAGACACTGCCGGCCGACAAGCAGGCGGAGATCGAAGCCGACATCCAGGCCGTCTACGCTACCCGCCCCGCCTTGGCGATGGTCGATTCGGACAAGGGCATCACCAACCTCCACGTCCCGAGCGACATCATCGTCGACGCGTCGATGCCGGTCGTGATTCGCGAGTCGGGTCAGATGTGGGGGCCCGACGGCAAGCTCCACGAAACCAAGGCGATGATCCCCGACCGTTGCTACGCCACGACCTACCAGACGATCATCGAGGACTGCCGGGAGCACGGCGCCTTTGATCCGGCAACGATGGGCAGCGTGCCGAATGTCGGCCTCATGGCCCAGAAGGCCGAGGAGTATGGCTCGCACGACAAGACCTTCATAGCCCCCGGGGCCGGGACCATTCGCGTTGTCGACGAGACTTCCGGGGCGACGCTTCTCGAGCAGGTGGTGGAGGAGGGCGACATCTTCCGTTCGTGTCAGGCGAAGGACATCCCGGTCCGCGACTGGGTCAAGCTGGCAATCCGGCGGGCCCGTGCTACCGGCGCGCCGGCCGTCTTCTGGCTCGACAAGAACCGCAAGCACGATGCCCAGGTGATCGCGAAGGTGGAGACCTACCTCAAGGAGCACGATACCAGCGGCCTCGAGATTCGCATCCTGCCGCCGATCGAAGCCATGAAGTTCTCGCTCGCACGCATCCGTAAGGGCCAGGACACCACCTCGGTGACCGGGAACGCTCTGCGTGACTACCTGACCGACCTCTTCCCGATCCTCGAGATCGGCACCTCGGCGAAAATGCTGTCGATCGTGCCGCTGCTTGCGGGCGGCGGCCTGTTCGAAACCGGTGCCGGCGGCTCGGCGCCGAAGCATGTGCAGCAGTTCCAAAAGGAAGGCTACCTGCGCTGGGATTCGCTCGGCGAGTTCTCGGCCCTCGGGGCCTCGCTCGAGCACATCGGCAGCACGTTCAAGAACGACCGGGCGGCGCTGCTGGCGGAAACGCTGGACCAGGCCATCGCCAAGTTCCTCGACAACAACAAGTCGCCGGCGCGCAAGGTCGGTCAGATCGACAACCGCGGCAGCCACTTCTACCTCGGCATGTACTGGGCTGAGGCGCTGGCCGCGCAGTCCAAGGACAAGGAACTCCAGGCGCGCTTTTCCGCCGTGGCGAAGCAACTGCAGGAGAACGAGGCCAAGATCAATGCTGATCTCCTCGGGGCGCAACGAAAGCCCGTCGACACCGGCGGCTATTACCAGCCGGACCCCGTGAAGGTGGCGCAGGCAATGCGGCCGAGCCCCACCCTGAACGCCATCATCGACGCACTGGTGTGAGTGCTCGGCGAACGCGTCGGCGCCAAGGTCGTCCTGGGGGGCCGCCTTGTTGCTGATCGTTCGCCGTGCGAGCGGTCAAGGGACGTTGGTCGGAAAGGGAAGCATTGTTGTACGCGGTTCCGACTCTTCCGACCGACGTCCCTAACTGCATCCACGATGACGTTCAGACCGAGTAGCTCAGAGCTTCTGCCCCTTCGCCGATTGGCCGCGGAGCAGAAATGTCTTCGGATACTTCCCCTCACCGCAGATTTTGAAGGAGCCGAAATCTTTGAACCACAGGCCGTCTGGGGCGTCCGGCCCGGATTCTCTCCACAGCTTCAGTTGATAAAGGTCCTCCGCGGTAATCTTCCGCTCACGGACGCGGTCGAACAGGTGGTCGCGGAGTGCGGACGGTAGATCGGTCCACTGGATCTTCGGCATCATTCACCGAAGGTCAGGCGGGCCAACTCTTCCTTAAGGCGTTCTTGTTCGGCTGCGTCAGCTGATCGCGCCAACCGATCGGCGACATCGAGGAAGCGCTTCTTCTCTTGCTCCTGGGCGTTGAGACCGGACTCGATCAGATCGACGATGACGCGGTTCGCGCTGGCGTTTTTCCGCTGGGCCAGGGCCTGCACACGTCGTGCAACGCGCGGCGGGAGGCTGATGCTCTGCCGCACCGGCTTCTCTAGTGTTCGCATGAAAGCAGCTTACACCACATTGCACCACAATGCACCAATGGTGGTCGGGAATGTTGGTCGGACACGCAAGGAGTGTTGCACTCGATTCCGAGTCTTCCGACCAACGTCTCGAAGTTCCCTATTCAATATAACTATGGAAACGACTCAGTATAAATACTGAGTTCTTGCGAGTTTGGTTCACTTGCGCTCCTCAACCCAAATGTATTCTTTTAAAAGCCTGGTAAAGCACTCAGCGTGACGAAGTCTAATGTCACCCGCGGTAGAAAGGAGGGACGATGAGCTTGTGAAGAACTCGTCATCTGCGAATTCCGCCCATTGATTGCATTGAGCTTTATCGTCACCAAATGTTCGATATGTGGATTGCTTCACACAACTCGATGGTGCCTTTGCACTTCTTGCGCACTGTTCGGGCGCCGGGGGCCGCACGCGCGGGAGGCGTATCGTCGATTCATCACCGCTGGCATGGAAAACACGAAGCGGCTTGATCTCACCCCCCACCACCGTTGCCCCAGGTTCGATGAACATGACGTTTGCCGACAACGTCGGTGCCGACGTGACAATGGTCTTCAGTGGAAACCTGACCTTGGCAAGCGCGGCAACGGGAGGAACTCCGAGAGATTTCGACATCATAATTCCGCTGACTACCCCGTGCAAGGTCAACGCTGCAATGGAGAAGAATGTGTTACTGGATGTGAAGATCCCAACGTGCGTACTACTGACCGCGTTCGACGCCGTGTTTGAGGACTCGAACGACAAGGTTTCACGTGCGTATACTTATACGACTGGCAATGCCGAGTCGCTCGCGGCAGATTTCCAGGACACGGTCGGGTTGGTGACACAGTTCACGCAAGCGTCCAGGACCCGTGTGGCCTCCGCCCCTGCGCTGTCGCCTGTCGCCTGTGCCGGCCTCGGTGTGCTGCTCATTGGTGTCGGAGTTCGTAGCATGCGCCGGCGCACCACGGGCTGATTGGCACTCGCCGCCTTACTGACCACGTACGGCCAACGCTGAACGCTCGCCCTATGCCCCTGCGTATCAGCCCGCACGACTCCGAGGCCACCGGCTTTTCCAGGAAGCGTCGTTGCGAATGATGGTCGTCAGCTCACCATCGCTGGCATTGGGGCTAGCGGGACTCCCGCTACGGGTCCCAATCGTCGCACGCAGTTCCGGCAGGCGGTCCGGATCGCCGAGGACCTCTCCTGAAACGGCCGGTTTGAACAGATCCCGTTCGAGCGCGGCTGACGCCGCCACCACGCCGCTGCGCAAGACCCCGCCGATGCCGTATACACTATCGTCGAAAGTCAAACAGTCGAAGCATCCGATCTCCCAGCCCCTTTTCGACTTTCGAGCGTTGACTCTTCGACAACCCAAGCAGCCTGTCGGACTTGGCAGCCCGCGGCGACCAACGGGAGCGGCCCATAGAAATGACGCTGGCCGCAAGCCTCAGTTCAGCTCTTTGCTCGAATACCCCAGGATGCGACGGGCGATGATCATCAGATTGATCTGCTGCGTCCCCTCGAAAATGTCGTTGATCTTAGCGTCGCGCATCCACTTCTCGAGGAGGCATTTGCGCGAGTACCCGAGCGGGCGGAGCAGCTCGACGGCCTTCTGAGTCACCAGGGTCACGGCGAGCCCGGCCTTGGCCTTGGACATCGACGCTTCGAGATTGTTGAGCATTCCCTGATCCATCATCCACGAGGCGCGCCAGGTGAGCAGCCGCGCCGCTTGCAGGTTGGCTTCCATGTCCATGAAGTCTCGCTCCAAGGTCGTGAGCTTCTTCGGCGAGATGCCGTAGCGGATCTTGATGCCGTCCTTCTCGAGCGCTTCGCGCACGAAGTCGACGGCGGCACGACCGATGCCGAGTGGATAGGCCATATTAACGGGCTAATTGCCATAAGAGCCGCTATCAGACATTCCCCGCAACCCGGACGTTCCCCGAAAAATTCCGGACGCCCCTATATACGGATGACCTACGAGAGAAGCAGAAGAAGCTCGAAATCGTCAAACCAGCGCAGGACCTCTATCGCCAGTATCTGCAGACCGTTCTGCAGGCGACCGACGAGTACAACCAGCGCAAAGCGCGCGAGGCGATACTCCGAGGACTGCTGGAGAGTCTTTTTGCCAAGAAGGATTCGCAGCGCGGTTTCAGCTCCGAACAGCGCCGTCTGCTCTGGAATACAGCGGGAAGCAGGCGTTGCAAGAAATGCGGAAAGGCCCTGTCTTGGAACGACTTCACCCTCGACCACATTGATCCGTACAGCAAAGGCGGCCGCTCCCGCTTGGAGAACGCGTCACTCATGTGCCGCACCTGCAACTCTTCGAAGGGTAACAGACGCCGTTGATTCAGGCGTTTGAGTGCCGAATCATCGCATTGGTCAATCGCGCTGTAGGCTCATGAGCGAGACGACAGCTCGGGGCAGCGCCAATATTTCAGGGTCGCCTGTCGCCAAACGGGCACCTGCTGTCTTCGCGGTAGCGACAGCAAACGCATCGGCATACGAGATCGGGTGCGCTGCCTTGATTCGTGCGGCGCTCAGAGCCAGGGGTTCGCGGACGGGTAACACTTCGATCGGCAAGCGTCGAAACCGTTGGAGCCGCTCATCAGCGCGCTCCTGGCCCGCGGTTTGGACAAGACGGTAATAGACCTCACCCAGATTGACGACATTCATCAGCAGTCTGACATTGCCGCGAACCGCACGCCGGAGCAGACGCCGCACCATCACCCACGCCTGGTCTTCACGTTGAAGAAACGCGAGCGCGGCCCACGCGTCAAGGACGACGGCGCTCATCAGCCAGAACTTCGGCGCGGTGCTCGCGCTCTAGTTCCGCAAGCGCATCACCTTCAGTCAGGCATCCACAGAGTTCGTCGATGAGCCCGTCCATCCTGCGTTCTTCAATGCGAGATCGTTTCGCGACCCCGCCTGAGCCTCGCCGCTTTTCCGCAGCTTTCATCTGATCTCCCGCGCGCGCATGGCCGCGTCGACAACTTCTATAGCACCTATGCCTTCGGCGACGAACAGCAGCGGCCGAGTCCGTCCGACTTGGCTGCTGAATGTTTCATTGGACCCCAGGGTCCAATCTACGCCACACGACGCCACACAGTGCAACACGACCGATTAGATTCCCCGCGGATAGGCGGATGCGGATAGGCATCGGCTGGCGGCAGACCGGACACGCGGACACCGGCGACTCGCTGGGGCGGTCGGCGATGTCGTCGTGGGGACGGCCGGTGTCTACGACATCGACACACTCGGCTGCTGGGGCGGCGACCCCGAGGAGCGCGGGGCCCCGAGCCAGCTTCGGCTCGCGGTGGCGATTGGCGAGCAGCCCGTAGTGGCGGATGCGCATGAAGCCGCGCGGCACCACGTGCAGCAGGAAGCGGCGCAGGAAATCCTCGGCGCTGAGCGTCATCTCTTTGGGGACGTTGTGGTCGGCGTAGTCCGTCCACGCAAATCGTACGATGCCGTCGCCAACGACGAGAATGCGGCGATTGGAGATGGCGACCCGGTGCGTATAGCGGCTCAGATACTTCAGCACGCGCTCGGGTCCGCCGAAGGGCGGCTTGGCGTAGACCACCCACCGGCCGACTACTGCATCGTATGCAATGAAGCGCTCGAGCCGGCCAGGGCCGAGAGGCGCTCCGCCCCCGTGTAGCTGGCGCGATCCGGCTCCAGTCCGGATTCACGACCCGCGAGGAGGCAGCACTTGTTGTGGAACATCGCTTCTGTTTCCGCACGCGCGCCGGTGCCCGTTGCTCACATTCCGCGGGCGGCGCGCCCCGGCGCCCTCAGCAGGCGCGCGCTGAGCGCGACCAGCGCCGCGCCCAGCACCACCAGCATGGGCGATGACAGCGCCGGCACCGCCACCGGCGGACTCACGACCTTCACGATGTTGCGCTCGTAATAGTGGACGCTGGCGATCGCGGTGTGATCAGTAAAGATGAAGCCCCCGCTGCCATCCGGTTCAGAGGTGGTCCATTGTGCGATTTCATAGCTCTGGATCCCGCGGTCCATGCTGCCCGTGTCGGAGGTGATGGACTGCGTCGCCCCCCCCAGCTCGTCAGGTCCTTGTCGAGGTTGCCCGCCGCGTCCAGCCCCTCCGGCGTTTTGAAGATCCACTGGACGTCGGTTACGGAGCCGTCCACCCAGGCGTTGATGTTGGAGGTCACGCGCGAGTCGCGGCCGGGTTCGGTGGCAATGCTACTGCCCAGCGTGGCCGTCACGTGATCCGTCAGTTCGAGGAAACTGTTGACCCCGACCGGATGGCCACCGGCGTCCAGCGCCTGGACCGTTCCGTAGTACGCGTCCACGTTGCGCGTGTGGGTTTGCTGAACGTGCCCCTCGGCGGCGGGCAGCGCAATCGTCAGAAGAGACAACGAGAGCAGCGCGACGACCTTCCTCATGCCTCGACCTCCTATCGCGGGCAGATGTACCCCGTGCCCGCCGGGTTCGGAACACAGCCCACCGACTGGGGTAAGAGCCACTTGGGCAGCCTCAGCGCCACGTCCGGGAACAGCACCGTGAACGCGATCGTGATGAACGAGAGTGTAGGGTGGATAGGCCATATTAACGGGCTAATTGCCATAAGAGCCGCTATCAGACATTCCCCGCAACCCGGACGTTCCCCGAAAAATTCCGGACGCCCCTATATACGGCGAGGGCAGGTTGGTCGAGGTCTACGGCTAATTTGCAGAGGGTTATGGTTCCGGCAGTCGTCTTCAGACGACTTCACCCGACTCAGCCAGGGAATTCCATTCTCTGGCGCCGCTCATCGACGGTGATTACGCCGTCATGATTTGGTATCGAAGGATTCGCGGTTGTCCAATCCTCAACGGCTCGGTTTGACCACATGGGAATTGCTGTGTAGGGTGACCCTAGTGGGCCGTGATCGAGGAGCGTTGTATGCGGCAGGTGAAGATCATCGTGGAAAGGCACCCGGATGGCTATGTGGCGTACCCGCTCGGCGTGCGGGGCGTGGTCGTCGGGGAGGGCGATACCTACGAGGAGGCGCTCGCCGACGTGAGGTCGGCGATTCAGTTTCACGTCGAGAGCTTCGGTGCCGACGTGCTAGAAATCGAACCACCGGTGCTCGAAGCCTTCATCGCTGAGGCCAGAGTTGAGGGGTAGTGCCGAGGTTTCCTGTCGACGCCCCGAAGACGCGGGTCGGACGCGCCCTTCAAACGCTCGGGTTTGAAGTTCTTCGCGAGCGGGAACACATCGCCCTGAAGCGAACCAATCCCGACGGGACCATCACCCCCCTGACGATGCCCAACCACCCCAAGTTGAAGGCATCAACGCTGCGGACAATCTGTACCCAAGCAGGCATTACGCGGGATGATTTCCTCGCTGCGTACGAGAGGACGTAGATCACACCAAGAACAGTCTGCTGCTGTCGCCACCACGTCTACACTCAACCTCCAGCCTAGCCCGCGCACCCGTTCAGCGCCTTGTTCACCGCCGCCAGGATCTCATCGACGGTGATCGCGCCGTCATGATTGGCATCGCCGGCCGTACACGCTGTGACCTGGGCGTTACCGAGGGCGATGTTGACCAGGGTGAGGACCTCGTCGACTGTAACTATCCCTCCACCGTCGCAGTCGCCGGGGCAGCGCGGCGGCGCGTGGGCGTTGCTGTCCGCGATGGCGTATTGGTCAGCGTGGCCGTCGCAGTTGGCGTCGGGCTCGCCGTTTCTGTGGGCATTGGGGCCGGCGGCGCTCCCCAGTTGAGCACGAAGTCACCAGCGGCGGATATATTGCAGTTCCCCGTGACCGCGATGTGGTATACAGCCCCCACTGTCGGCTGGAACGTAACAGCGGTAACGGTGTCGATGCCGAGCACCGGCGTTAGCGCATCAATGCTAGCGCCTGTATACACCGCCACCGCCTCGCTGACATCGCTGCCGAGCGTGTCAAATGTCGTCGGAACGCCAGCAGATGCTTGTCAGACGTACCAGACAGAGCGACTCGGTTCACAGCCCGAGTGATTCGGTTCTCCAGGTTCTGCGCTGGCACCCAAGTTATTGCCCGCAACGCTGCCCGAACTTCTGGTAATGACCTGTGCATCGGCGAATTTATCGTTCTCTGGGATCTTGGCCCAACTCAGGACAACACTGCCGGATCCCAAAGCATACCCGTCCACCGCAATCGAATATTCCTGCCCCGCCGTCGCATCGAAGGTTACAAAGCTGAAACCGCCATACCCGCCATTGCCTACGGCATCGTCATTAGTGGTGATGGTATTCAATCCGTCGACGCCCGCACCAGTATATACGGCCACAAGCGTATCAAAGCTGCTGCCTGCAGTAGTGAAGGCCATCCGAGCGCTGGCGGGCGCGGTCCACCGATACCAGACCGATCGGCCACTGGTTGCCCAATATCTCCCGCTATTGGGGATCTCGGGCTCACCACACTCCTGTGTGGCGCCCACATTCGTTCCCGTGACGCTGCCAGCGAGTCCACTGATGGGCTGGGGATTAATGAAGTTGTCGTTTTGTGGGCCAGAACCAGCGAAGGTCCAGTTCAAATTGAAGTCGCCTTCGCGCTTGCCCCCCCACGTATCCGTCGACCATTATGTTGTACTCAGTGCCAGCGGTTGCCTGGAACACTGCTCGGTTCAAGGATAGATAGTTGGGAATGCCGGAAGGGACGAGACTCAACGCCGCACCCATCCAGGTGCAGAAAGTCCACGTGCCGCACCTTCCGCGCCCCAGGCATCGAGCCCATCCTGCCATGCCAGCTAGGGACAGCTCAAGGCTCGCTGGCAGCTACTCCACCATCAGCACCTTCGTCGTCTCCTCCCCAAATTGGCTCACCACGCGCACCGCGACTTTCTGCCCGGACTTGATGGGGAACGGTCGGCTGGTGTGGCCGTAGGCGTTGGCGAAGGCTTCGGCGTCGATCTCGATCTTCAGTGTCTGCTCGGCTTTCTTTTTCGCCGAGGCGACGGCAAGGTCGTTCAGGCCTTTCTTCCAAGCGTCGAACTCGTCTTTGTCGCCGCCGCAAAAGAAGACCTGGTGCACGATGAAGCTGGAGCCGTCGTAGTCGTCGTCGAGCATCCAGTAGTTGATGTCGTGTACGTCGCGGTTTTTCACCTCGTCGCGGATCGGGTCGTAGATGTCGAGGCCGGCGATCTCGACGGTGGCGCTGTCGCCCGTCTTGTGGAGACGGATGTCCGGCTCGCCGATGGTGACGAAACTGGCCGCCTTCTTGTCGCGTTTGAGCAAGCCTTCCTGGAGCAGATCGTCATGCATGCGCACGATGCTCACCTGGAACGCACCAAAACTGCGGCTCAGTTCAGTGATGCCGCTCTCGAAGGCGAAGCCGAGGATCAAGAGCCAGTCGGCGTCACGTTTGTCTCGGCAGGCTTTGATCGCATCGGTCACGGCTTGTTTGCTGACGGTGCCGAACTTCGGGCCGATGTGGAGATACGCTTTCTTCTCGCCGGCGGGCGTCTGGTAGAAGCCTTCGGCGTGGAGCGCCGCCGAGCTGAGCCGGTCGATGCGGGTGAACACAGCCTGCTCGCTCTTGTCGCCGGTTTTCACACCGGCGGACTTGAGATGCTCGAAGATCAGGTCCTCGAACGCGGCCAGTTCCTCCACCTGATCCCGCTGCCGGGCAAGTTCCTCTGGCGAGATCGGTTCGTAGCTCTGCAGCGTCTCGACCGTGAACGGCCCCGCCACGCGCAGGCGCTTCTTGTCCTCCAGCGGCTGGTCGTAAAGGGTCACGGGCTCAACTTCTTCCCCGTACGCGATGCTGCCAAGCGTGATGTGCGGTGCTTTCTTGTAAACGAAGCCATACCGCACGTTGTGTCCGCGCAGCGGTTGTTTCGGGTCGCGGTCCTTGAGCGCATCATGCTCGCCCGGCTTGCCCTTGCGCTCCGCCACGGCGCGGTCACCGTCTTCGGTGTCATACAACGTGTAAAACGGAAACGTGGCGGTCATCAGCCGCGTCTTGGCGATGTTCAGAGCTATGCGCGAGGTGTCGATGGTGATCCAGCGCCGCCCCCACTGCTCGGCTATGTAAGCAGTGGTACCGCTGCCGCACGTCGGGTCGAGCACGAGGTCCCCTGGGTCCGTGGTTATCAGCAGACAGCGCTGAATGACCTTGTTCGTGGTTTGTACTACGTACAGCCCAGAGTCACCAAACCCGCCGGATTGTGTGTCTAGCCAAGCATTAGTGACCTGCTTCGCAGGGTTGTAATCCCAGAACAGCTTCCACGCAATGCTGTTGCCGCATTTAATCAGCTGACCCTTTTCGGCAACGATCTTCAGTTGCGCCGGCGGAACCTTCCAGTGGCTGTTCGCTGATGGCCTATAAAGGCGACCCTCAAACTCGAAGTCCTGCGGAGTATTGCTGCGCCCTTGTGACTCAAGGGGGCCATAACGAAAGATTCGCGCACTTTTTGGGAGTCCGACTTCGCGCCGACGCTCCTCCGGCTTCATGCGGCGGATGCTTCCATTCTCTAACTGCAAGAGAACGTAATATGGGTCATCAATCGGCGGCTCTTGTTCGACAGTGAATAGCGGTCGATACTTCACAACATCTTTGTCTTTGGCGTACCAGAGAAGGTGGTCGCCGATGTTCGAAATCTGCTTCGGAGAAAAACCCCCGGTTTTTTGGAAGAAGATTTGGCTCACGAAATTCGCGCTCCCGAACACCTCATCCATGAGGCACCGCACGAGGTGAACGTTTTCGTCCGAGATCTGCACGAAGCAGGAACCGGAATCGTGGAGGAGTTCGCGGGCCACCAGCAGGCGGTCGCGCAGGTAGCTGAGGTAGGAGTGGATGCCGAGTTCCCAGGTGTCGCGGAAGGCCTTGATCTGCTCGGGTTCGCCGGAGAGGGAGTCGTCCTGGCCGTCGGTCACCGTGCGGTTGTTGAGGCGGATCTGCCAGTTGGAGCCATATTTGATGCCGTAGGGCGGATCGATGTAGATGCACTGCACCTGGCCGGCCATGCCCTCGCGTTCGAGGAGTGATGTCATCACCAGCAAGCTGTCGCCCTGAATGATGCGGTTCAGCCAGTCGTCGGAGTGGGTGTAGTAGTCGGAGACTTTGTTCAGCTCCTCATGCGCGATGGCATTTCCAAAGGTATCGTGGACGGAGAAGAAATCGCCCTGCGCCCCGGGTTTCTCCGCCACCACGCGGTAGAGTCCTCTGATGAGCAGTTCGGGTCCGATGTGTTCGTGACGGTACAGCGAGCGGATGTCGACGCCGAGCGGTGAGCCGGCATCGTCGGCGCCGTACTTGTGCATCCAGTACAGCTCCGGGTCCTGGCCACGATGGACGATCGGGTTCTTCGGGAGGTAGCGTTCGGGCTCCTGCTCCCGTACCACTGGGCTGGCGGCCTCGTACCCGGCTTCTTCACCGCTCGGAATGTGGGCGCGCTTGTCAGCTTTGTGCTGGATGCTTTTGACGGGCTTCTTCATGGGCTCACGCAAACGTTTCCCCCTTCCCTCGCAGGGAAGGGGGTCAGGGGGTTAGGTTTTCCGCGCACACCGCCGCGATCCGCGCCAACACCGTTCCGATTTCTGTCATCACGCTGTGGTTGGTGAACCGCAAGACTCGCAGTCCACGCCGGCACAGCGCTTGATCCCGGTCTCCGTCATAACCACGCTGCTGTTGATGGATGTCCCCATCGACCTCCACGACGATGCCTGTGCTGTGGCAGTAGAAGTCGACGATGAATCCGTCGATGACTTGTTGGCGGCGGAAGTGCAAACCGTTGAGCTGGTTGCGGCGGAGGTGCTGCCACAGGACGCTCTCGGCAGCGGTCATATCACTCCGCAGTTCCTTCGCTCTTGCGACCTTGGCGGGATCGACTTGTTGACCCACGATGATGTTGCGGGCAGCGGTCATGGGAACCTCTCCCCTAGCGCCTCTCCGAGGCGGAGAGGGGAACGCTTGTCTTCAGTTTCTTCAGGATATCGTTGCGAGCATCGCGGATATCCTCGTCGATGGAAAGGAACTCCCAGCGGTCCCAGCCGTATTGTTGCCGAATGGCGTTAGCCGCCGGAAGCCAGCGATGCTCCACCGTCCAAGTCTTCTCCGGTTTGTCACGCTTCATGCCGGTGACTTCGATGAGGAGATTGATCGTTTCGCCGCTGCCGGTGCGGGCACGTACGATGAAGTCTGGAAAGTAATCGCGCTCTTCACCTTCCTTGTCGGTGTACGGAATGCGGAAATCCAGGAACGCATTTTTCACCCACGAGAGAACGTGCCCCTCCTCGGCGAGGTCATCGAGGACCTTGGCTGCCTTCCCTTCCCAGCCGCTGTCGATGACGACGACGTTCACGTGGCTGTGCCGGATCGGATAGGTCTCGCGCGTGGTCTGGCCGCGGACGAAGCGGCTGCTGCCGGTCGGGTTGTAGTAGTTCAGGATCGGCCGGATACGCTGCTCCGGATCAATGCCCGGATAAATGGCGCGGGCGACGTGCGCCACGAGCTTCTTCGGGTCGCAGAAATAGAGCAGCTTCTTCCACTCCTGCCCTTTGTGCAGCACACGCACCTTGGTTGCGTACCACTCGGCCACGATAGCGGTGAGCTGGTGGAAGCGCTGGAACTTGGGATTGCGTTGATCGTCGGAGAAGTAGTCGCGGAGCAGGTTTTTGGAAACGCGATAAACTATCTGCTGCTCCCGCATGGCAAGGACGCTGGCGACGGAAAGCTCGACGGTCGTTTCTTCCACGCCGGTGGCCATGATGGTCTTCGTGGGTAACAGCGAGCCGTCCACTTCATAGTCTTCGATCCCGGCAAAGCTGTAGGTGAGTTCGCCTTCGGGGTAATCCACGCGGTAGCCGTCGATGTTCGGAAACGTCAGCTCGTAGGCTCGGGCGCGCGCCGGTAGGGCCACAACGCGCGTGGTATCGTCCGGCGGCGGCGTGGCGGTCTTGCCGCCCTTGAACAGTTTGAAGGGCACACCGATGATGTGGGCGTATTCCGGCGGAAACTTGTAGATCGCGATGCGACGTTTGTCGGTGGTGGGCTGGCCGGCCTTGTCGTAGCCCTGCAGGTAGTAGCTTTTCCGGCGCAGGGCGCGCCCCGCCACTTGCTCGCACAGCAGTTGCGATCCGAAGGCCCGCAGCCCGGCGATGTGAGTGACGGTGTTGGCGTCCCAGCCTTCGGTCAGCATGGAGACGGAGACGACGCAGCGCACGTGCGCCCCGAGGGTGTTGCGCTTGCCGACGGTGTTGACAACCTCGCGCAGGATCTCGGCGTCGGTGATGTTTTCGGCGGCACCTTGTCCGTGGACGCGGGCGTAGTCGCGCTTGAACTGCTCGATTTCGGGCTCAAACACGCGCCGGAAGTCATCGTCGACTTGGCCGGAGTTTTCGAGGGCGTCGCTGTCGATGAGCAGCGTGGGCGGTTTCGTGCGCGGCTGGCCGGTGACCGGGTCGAAATTCGAAAAGAGGTCGTACACGCCGGCAACTATTTGCGGCGGTTCCTCTTCGCTGGCCGGGGCGCGTTCGTAACCGGCGACGTACTTGAACACTTCCTTGGAAACGGAGGTGTTGTTGCAGACGAAGATAAACACCGGCGGGGTGTCCTGTATTTCGAGTTGGGCGCTGCCACGTGCGTCCAGAGAGTGGCGCCGATCGCGAAGATCCTCCTCGTAATGCTCGTAGAACTGCTTGAAGGCTGCCTTGACGATCTCGGGAAGGCGCGGCGGTTCTTCCTTCAGCGCTTCGCCTTCCGCTTTGGCGCGCGCCCGGCGGCGTTTCTGGCCGGCTTTCGGTAGATCCTGCTTGACGTGTTTGTAGAGGTCTCGCAGGACCGGCATTTCGATGGCCTGGGTATCATCGCTGACCGGCATAAACGGGATCTTGACCAAGCCGGATTCGATCGCCTCGATCAGCCCAAAGTCAGTCACGACCCAAGGAAACAGGCTGTAGGGATCATGTCCCGATCCGGTGAGATAATAGGGCGTGGCGCTCAGGTCGTAGACGGAGCGGACCTTAAAGCGCGCGGCGATCTCTTTCAGTCCGCTGAACCAGACAGCGGCGCGCACGTTCTCCGTCTTCGTGTCTTCGCCCTCGGCGGTGCGGTCGTCCTTTATTGGGAGATAGCAATGATGCGCTTCGTCATTCATCACCAACAGCCGCGAGTCGGCTTTGAACTTTCCTAAAATGCGCTTGATTACCTGCGAGATGTCTTCCTTCGCCTCGGACTTCTTGCCGTCGCGGCCGACCTTCCCGTCGAAAGGTGAGCGCTTGTTACCCTGCAAGGTGCGAGGCTGTAGCGCTTGATAATTCACGATCACCAGCTTCGAGTTGAGTTGCTGGAGCTCCTTCGTCCAGCCCGGCGGAACGAGAAAGCGGGCGCGGTAGTAGTCCGGCGATTCAGTCCCGGAGTGCGTGTTGACGCGCAGCGAGCCGAGGCGATCGCGGATGGTGATGCCCGGCGCGATAATGAGGAAGTTATCCGCGAACCTGACGTCGTTGCGGTACTCCAGCCGGTTGAAGAAGTGGTAGACGATCAGGGCACCCATCACGACCGTCTTGCCGGTGCCGGTCGCCATCTTGAACGCGATGCGCGGGAGGTTGCCGGATTCCGCGTGCGCCGCGGTCAGATCGCTCAGAATGCGCTGCCCAACGTTGGACCGGTCCGCGACTTCGTTGAGAAAGATCGCGGTTTCGATGGCCTCCTGCTGGGCGAAGAAGAGCGATTGCGTGAACGAACGCTCCTGGTTGGCGAACCAGAAGCGGAGCAGTTCTCGGGTGAGACGCGTGGCATTCTGGTAGCCGCCATCACGCCAGGCCTTCACCTCGCGCCGCAGTACATTGATGATGTGATTGCCGTGGCTGGCCGCGGCGACTTGATTGATTTCGAGGAGACTGCGTTGTGCCCGCTGCGGCGCCGGAACCGTCTGCACGCTCCCCGAAAACATGCGCCGGCCTTCGACCACTTTTTCGTAGTCCAGCTCGCCATCGAGATTCGTGGCGTAGTGCCGCTCCGGCTCGCGATACGGGTTGTTCAGAATGGGATTATCAGCGCTCACAGCAGTTTTGCCCCACAGCTTGCGGCACAAGCGGCTATTACATAACAGGTCAGACTGTCAAACTGGTCTGGCAGAAGGGAACTACCCGATCAATGGGTACAGCGCACCGAAAATGTAGAATAGGGACTGGTTGCCCATAGTCACCTCCCGCCTCAGGCGGCTGCGGGATCCGTGCCGAAGAGAAGTGCGAGGCCTCGCAGCACCTCGCGCACGCGCTCGGGGCCGAGCGTGCCCACCGGGCGACCTAATCGTGCTCGATCCACCGTAAGCAACTGACTCACGTTCACCACGCAGGCCCGCGGCAGACTTGCCTCACCCTTGCGCAGCCGCACGTTCCCCGGCATCGCGGCCAATCGGAGATTCGAAGTGATCGCGGCCACCACCGTCGTCGCAATCGCACTGCGGTTGAAGCGATCATGCTGAACGATCAGGCCCGGCCGGCGGCCGTGTGGTTCAGACCCCTCGCCACGGAACTGCAGCCAATAGACTTCCCCTTGCCGCATCACCAGCGCTCGCTGCTCCAGTCGATGCCAAGTGTCGTAAGCTCATTCGCCTCCCGTCGCTGTTCTTCGAGGAGCGACTGGTCCGCAAAGAGGGCATTGAGCCGGCGCGTGACCTCCGCGTCTCGCCGGGCGCGCACGGTCAGACGCAACACCCGACTGATGAACCCACTCCGGGACTCGCCGCGTTCACGCGCAGCTCGGTCCACTTCTTCCAGAATCTCTTCGGGGACGGCAATCGCTGTCTTACGGCGCGCCATATGAGTACTCCCTATGGTATTCCTTTAACGAGTACCCTACCTGTCCGACCGGATGCCGGCAAGCCCCATCGGGGATCTCACCCGGATGCGTTACCCAGCGCCGCCGCACAGGCTCAGCGGCAACCTGGCGCTCCGCTGCCCGAGGAAATGCAACCTGTCCAGTCACCGCCTCTGAGTAAAATGAGCTGCCCATACAAGACACCGGCCTTGCCGCGTGGCATACATGAGATATAGAGAGCAACCTTTGCCGGAGACCTCGTATGCCGCGTACTACCATCGAACTGCCTTATACCGTCGACTACCTGTCCATCCTCGACGAGGGCGGAACCGTCGATGCCGCCCTCGACCCCAAGCTCGACGATGCGCTGTTGCTGAAGCTCTACCGCACTATGTTGCTGGCGCGGCGCTTCGACGAGCGGCTGGTGGCGTTGCAGCGCCAGGGCCGCATCGGCACCTATGGTCCCAACAAAGGCCAGGAAGCGGCCCAGTTGGGCAGCATCTGCACGCTACGCGACACCGACTGGATGGTGCCGGCGTTTCGCGAGGGGGCAGCGATGCTGTGGCGCGGCGTTTCCATGGACAATCTGCTGCTGTTCTGGTCTGGCCGCGAGGAGGGTGCGGCTGGGGCCACGGATCGAACCTTGTCGATCGCGGTGCCCGTAGCGACACAGCTGCCGCACGCCGTCGGCATTGCTTGGGCCGCGCGCTACAAGAACGACCCGGCCGTCGTCATGACCTACTTCGGCGACGGCGCCACCTCTGAGGGGGAGTTTCACGAAGCAATGAATTGCGCCGGTGTCATGCAAGTGCCGGTGATCTTCGTCTGTCAAAACAATCAGTGGGCCATCTCCACACCGCGCTCGAAGCAAACTCATTCGAAGACCCTGGCGCAAAAGGCCCTCGCCTACGGCTTTCCCGGTATCCAAGTGGATGGGAACGATATCCTGGCCGTCTACGTCGCCGCCCGCGAAGCGGTCGACCGCGCCCGTGCCGGCGGCGGCCCCACGTTGATCGAGTGCGTCACCTACCGCTTGTCCGTGCACACCACCGCAGACGATCCGCATCGTTACCGGCAGGACGCAGAAGTCCAACAATGGGAACCGCGCGAACCGCTGATCCGCTTTACCCGGTACATGGAAGCGCGCGGCCTGCTCGACCCGCCGAAACGGCAGGCGTTGGAGGACGAGGTGCGGGGCGAAATCAAAGCGGCCGTCGAGCGCTTCGATGCCGTACCGCCGCCCGACCCACTCGTGATGTTTGACTACGTCTATGCTCAACGGCCTCCCGAACTCGACGCTCACCGGCAAGAGTTGGCCGCCGCTTTGGAAGCCACTACGGAATCGTCCGCCACACCTCCGAACACCAAAGGACACTAGCGCCATGGCCCAGATGAACATGGTCGCGGCACTCAACCGCGCTTTGCATGAAGAAATGACCCACGACCCCGATGTCATCGTGTTGGGTGAAGACGTCGGCGTGGACGAGGGCGTCTTTCGGGTCACGGAAGGACTGTTGAAGCACTTTGGAGCGCAACGCGTGGTCGATACGCCGCTGGCCGAAGCCGCCATCGTGGGGATGTCGATCGGCATGGCCATGTACGGCCTGAAGCCGGTGTGCGAAATCCAGTTTGCCGGATTCTGCTACCTCGACTACGACCAACTCGAGTCGCACGCCGCACGCATCCGCAACCGCACCCGTGTGTTTCCACTGCCAGATGGTGTTGCGCACCCCGTACGGCGGCGGCATTCGGGCCATCGAGTGGATAGGCCATATTAACGGGCTAATTGCCATAAGAGCCGCTATCAGACATTCCCCGCAACCCGAACGTTCCCCGAAAAATTCCGGACGCCCTATATACGGCCGAATACCTCGAGGATGTACCGGTACTCGCGGTCGAAAGCTTCGCCGGCCCCGGACACGGTGCGGGCGGTGAAGATGAACCACGGCAGGAACGCGGCCGTCGACGCAGCCGTTGCGGCAACCAGGCCGGCGGCGTTCGCGCGGCGGTGTTCCGGGAAGATGGCGACGGCGGCCGCGAGCGGAACGACGACGAGCGCGAAACCCAACGGACCCTTCGTGAGGTTCGCGGCGCTCAGGGCAAGAACGCAGAGGGTACAGCCGATGATCGCGCGAGCGGGACGATGCGCGTCCGCGCGGATTGCCCAAAGGCCGGCGGCGACGGCAAGCGTGGCCCATCCCATGATATGCGTGTCGTAGGAAGCGTAGCGCACCTGGCGAATGAAGAAGAACGCGGAGCCCGTGAACAGCGCCGCGAGCGTGGCCAGCCGCGCGCCGCCCAGGGTCATGCCGGCCCAGAAGATTGCGCACACGGAGACCAGCGCGAGCGCCACGCCGACAAGCCGCGCGCGCAGGACCAGCGGCTCGACGCCGGCTGTGTCGGGGGAGAGGTTGTGCCATGCGAGAAGATTGAGCCATACCAGCAAAGGCGGCTTCTCGATTCGCGGGCGGCCGTTGAGCGACGGCATTTGCCACGCATCGGGCTCCCCCGTGTGCATGCGCAGCCAGGTCTCCTGGCTGGAAAGGAAACTCAGCGTTTCCATGATCCGGGTCGGCGGCGGCTTGTGAACGTTCACGAGC
>Ga0214473_10000749_pt1 | contig 44788 bp, 41 predicted proteins | sample RVTome_7_FD_203509 | JGI IMG/M metagenome (GOLD analysis project Ga0214473, IMG submission 203509) | Soil microbial communities from uranium-contaminated site in the Upper Colorado River Basin, Wyoming, United States - RVT98D197 | ecosystem: Environmental > Terrestrial > Soil > Contaminated >...
ACCCGCTGCCCGCGAGGTGGTACTGACTGGTTGACACGCGGAGTGAGTGTTGCGACCTACTGCGTACCGCGGAGAAGTACTCTTATGAGAAACTTCGCCTATTTTTGTGGAACTAACCATAACTGCTGGCGTGTAAGGCCTAAAATCTACCGGAGGACTCTCCTAATCATGAATCTTCGAAGTGCATCATCCTTTCTTGTCTCCCTGCTATTGACTGCTGGAATAGCACTGGCACAGCAGGCGGCTCCTGGCCCGCCGCAGGGCCCTCCCGGACCCCCTGACGATCCAGAAGCTCCTGAAGCCTTCTCATTGTTTATCGGTGGTGGCAGTTTCCTGGGCGTTTATGCTGAGGACATCACCCGGGAAAACGCCAGCCGCTACGGATTGCGAGAGCCCAAAGGCGTGGGCATCACTGGCATCGTGAAGGATAGCCCTGCAGAGAAGGGAGGCCTGAAAAAAGACGACGTGCTCCTACGATTTGATAATGAGAGCGTCTCCAGCGTGCGCAAGCTTAACCGCCTGGTTTCCGAGGTAGCTCCAGATCAGAGCGCCCGTGTGGCAATAAATAGAGGCGGTTCTGAACAAGAACTTACGGTAACTCTCGGCAAACGCGAGGGCGAAAACATGATGCAGGGATTTCGGGCACTTCGAGGAGCAATGGCTTCAGGTCCTAATGTTTGGAAATGGGAAGGACCAGCGGATCACGAGGGATTTGTCTTTGCCTTTGGAAACAATCGCCGCATAGGAATCAGCACCACTCAACTAACGAAACAGCTCGGCGATTATTTTGGTGTGACTGGCGGCCGTGGAGTGCTGGTTACTTCCGTTGGTGAAGATAGTCCTGCGGCGAAAGCGGGCATAATGGCTGGTGATGTCATTACTGCGGCAGATGGGGAGAGCATAGAAGGCGCCGGCGACCTATCTCGGATAATAAACAAGAAGAAGGATGGAGACGTTAGCCTGACGATCATTCGCAACAAGAGCCAACGCACTATCACGGTCACTCCCAAAGAGGGAGAAAATTTTCCAGGGATGGCTCCGCGCGCTGGACGGCAGATTGGGCGTCGGGTAGTTGTACCGCGAATTGCACTGCCAGTGATTCCGGAGATGAATATTCGAACACCGCGCGTTGAATTGCCGGTAATTCCGGAATTTGAGGTTGAACTACCGAGGATTGCGCCCGTTAGAGTGCGACGCTCACAACGAGCAATCTGATCCGTTTGATCAATTGTTTGGGTGTGTGACTCCAAGAGATTACTGCCGCGTAGCAGTGGTTTACATTAAATATCTGCCACCGCATCGCTGGTGAACTCAGTGCGCTCCCCTATGTAAGGCGAGGGTCAACCGAATTATGGTTGGCCCAATTTTCGTTTGCCTTCAAGAGCTTCTTTATAAGCCCCGCCTCGCACGTCGCCAACTTTAATAGCTTCGTCAAACTCTTTTGCTGCAGCCGTAGGATCCTCCAGAAATGCATGTATCCGACCCATGGCTTCATGTGCTCGGGAGATCAACGCCCGATCCGTTTCAGGAGAAGACGCTTCTAACGCAAAACGGTAGTTCGCCAGCGCGCGCGCCAATCTGTCGCTCTGCACTGCCTCATCAGTAGCATCCGCCGCCGCAAGGCTCGCAGTTTGGGCTAAGGCAAAGAAGATTCGCGGCTCGCGCGGATACTCCTTAAGCAACTCATGCAGACGAGCCTCAGCCGCCGGATAGTTTCCTAACCGCAGCGTCTCTTCTACCTCCGCTAACTGCCGCACCATTGCCGCAGCCTTAGCCGCGCCGGCCTCAGAGTAGGACATGACCTCACCCTCAGCCTGCCTGGAGCTCACACGCGCTGCCCTAGCCACCTGCGCCCGTTGCCGCGCGTCCTTGAATTCCGCCGGCCGGCGAAGCTCACGCGCCGGATCAAAGCCGGAGATTATGTCTACGAGGAAGTTGGCGATATCAAAGCCGGAAGTCTCGAGACCCTGTAGCTGTTCGGCAAAGTAGAATGCCAGAACAGCGCCCCGTTCGTAATCATCAGCCAAACGCGCGACTGTTTCGTCTTGAACTATAGCTTCTGCGGACTGCATCTTCTTTGAGATGGCCACTCGACTTGCGCCATCTTTTGCTGCGCCGATTTGCGCTTGTGCCTCCAGCATGACATTACTAAGTTTTCTTGTTTCTTCAAATCGCGCGTCAGCAGCCGCCACCAATGAGCGCGAGACTGCCAGAAACACATCGGGCGTGACACTGCTTCCGCTCTTCGCCTGTTCGTTGAGAATCTGCTTGATGTGATCACGCCGGGCCGCGATCTCTCGATTGAATCGTAAGACCAGCGGATCAATCACAAACTGCATATAGGCACGTCGCAGCTCAGATGAAGTAGGGTCAATTCCCGTGGGCACGATTGCGTAATAATCGTCACCTATGACGCGGAAATTTATCGTGCCCGGGGCCGCAAGCAGATCCGGGACAATAAAGAATCGCCGTTCCTTTTCTCGTATAGTGAAGGCTTGTTGCTCATTCCTTTTCTTACTCGCTCCCGTATGCTTAACCGGTACTCGTTCCCGAGACATGGTTATTGGTTGCGTATGCAAGTATGAAAGGAGCGCGCGGACCATCTCAGCGGTTGGGTCTCGCAGCCGGTCACCTTCATCCTGTGAGGCTCGAACGAAGAAAGGAAGACGCTCCCCTAAACCAGATTCCTGATAAAACTCCCGTACCAGGGGCGCAAAATCAAGCACTTCCAACAGACCACCAGGTAAGTCTTCTGAGCGTTCCGGAGCATCAAGTAACGGGGGCTGTCCGAGAACCAGCGCAAGCGACACATAACGCGCAGCTTGCTCCGCAGCTGTCGCTGGCGCCGGAAGGAGATTGCGTTCATAGAATTGGCGTAGGCGAAGCCGAAGATCGGGATTGATTCCCGCGACCATCTTGCGTATCTCGTTGCGAAAAACAGAAGGCTCCCGCCCGGCTGGTGTGGGGTTAAACCCTGCTGCCTCGAGCGCCGCCTCGACAACAATCAGCCTCGAGTCTGCTTGAAACGAAACTCCGTATGCCGACAGGTCGAAACCAGCCGGTTTTCTTTGAGCAATCTGGCCGCTTTGGACGGAACTGGTAGGCGCAGGATCCGGTGTTGTTTGTCCGGAAGCGAGACCTGAAATCATGAGCAGAGCCAGAACGATAAATAGGTGTTTTGTCATGAGCCGGTGGATTAGTTTTGCAAAGTGGCAGGTAGTCTCTAGAGATGCATCACTCAAAATAACAGATGCCTGGGTTATCGTCTCAGTGTTAGAAAACTAGTGAGATCTCCCTGGCGGGCTCCAGCCATGCGCGCGCAACGCCCACAATGTTATAGGATAAGCGATAAGTGAACAAACTACTGAAAGAACTGTTCCACCAAGAGCGAAAGCCTCCAAAAGATGCCCGCTCTCGACAAACAATTCCCGGTAGTATGAAGTTGTAAATGGTTGGGGAGCACGCAAAAGCTCGACTCCCTCAGCGGGGATGCGCACCGGCCTGCCAAGCAAGAAGGCTCCGACAGCGTAGGACGCGACAATAATCGGCACCAATGTCAAAAAGGGATTGTTAATAAAGGTCCCTGAATAGATTGCTACTTTGTTGAAGCGAAACAGAAAGGCTATCAGTGTGGCTAGCAGCGTGTGCAGCCCGAGAAAGGGAGAGAATGCGATAAAAACGCCGACGGAAAAGGCCAGCGCCGTCCGCTCAGGGGGGTCGTCTAAAGAGAGCAGACGGCGAAATGTGGCACGAAGCATCTGAAAACCGGCGACAAGATAGGACTTAAGACAGGCGGAATGTTAACACTTGCCTTTCAATAGATGTCACCGTTACTTGAAACTAGTGAGGGCTTCTGCTTCAGAGTCGTAGGCATCGAACACGGTCAATAGTTTTGTAATAACGAGCAGGTTCTGAATTCTATCGGTCAGATTCAGTAGTTTGAGCTGACCACCTTCGCGACTGAGAGTAGTGTAATTTGCAATCAACTCCCCGACGCCAGTGGAATCCATGTAGCTTACACCACCGAGGTTCAACAGTACTTTCTTCTTACCATTTGTTACTAATCCTCGAACAGCATCGCGCAGGGCAACACTGCCCTCGCCAATCCTTATGGCGCCGCTCATATCCAGGATGGTTACGTCTCCTGCCTGCCGTTCTTTAACTTCAAGTTCTGCCATTGCTTTATTCTCCATTTCCGAGCGCAAGTAAGAGCGCAGACGGTTGGGCAGAGATCACTTGAAGCTGCCCAGAGCCTCAGACTCATTCTCATATACGTCGAACACGGTCAATAGTTTGGTAATCGTCAACAAGTCCTGAAGCTTTTGTGTGAGATTTAGCAACTTCAGTTGTCCGCCGTCCTTGTTGATTGCCGTATAGCTGGAGACCAGTTCGCCGATGCCGCTGGAATCGATATAGCCTACTCCCGCGAGGTTCAACAGGATCTTCTTCTTTCCTTCTTCGAGCAGGCGACGAATGGCTGTACGGAGCGCGACGCTGCCTTCGCCAATGGTAATCTTGCCACTCATGTCCAAAATTGTTACGTCTCCAGCCTGGCGCTCCGAAATGTTTAACTCTGCCATTGAGAAATCTCCTTCTTGATTCGATTTAGAACTTTTCGATTTTTTGATTTCGGTGACGCGAAATCAAAGACTCCAAACGGTCTTGTTAAAGTTGCTTGGTCATTCTCACAGTCGTTCCTCCGGCGGGATGGAGCGACCAATCAACAGTGTCCATAAAATTGCGCATGAAGAAGATGCCACGTCCGGAAGTCTTCAGGATGTTCTCATCTCTCGTCGGATCGGGGACATCATTCGGATTGAATCCTACTCCCTGGTCGTGAACCAGGATTTCGAGCATATCGGGGGAAGTCTTTAAAGTAAGTTTGACGAATTTAGTTTCATCCAATCTGTTGCCGTGAACGATTGCATTTGTGACTGCTTCGCGAACGGCCATATCAATCCCAAAGACTATTTCCTCGCTGATCTCCAGGCGCTTGATAATTCCTGCAACCGTAGCAGCGGCCTCCGCAACAGCCTCGATATTACTAGGCAGTCTGAGTTCAGTCGTCTCTACAGTCACAATAAAAAGGCATGGCCTCTCCCAGAGCCATTGCGGGTGGAGCCTGGCTGCTGTTAGGAACCTCCAAAAGCTACCGAAGGATCGAGGGTTTAACACGCTCTCTACCCGCATGTCAAGAAACTGGCGCCGCAAGAGAACAGTGCGCCAAAAATTATCGATAGCATGTGGAGCAAGGTATGATGGGGTTGCGTGAAGATAAGTCCGATAACTCTTTGTAACGGCCGAATCACCTTGCCTGGTGATAAATCGATCTCTCACAGGGCAGCCATCCTAGGCTCCATGGCGGCCGGCAGTTCCAGAATTACAAATTTCTCCACCAGCGCCGACTGCGCTTCCACGGTCAGCTGCCTTGAACAACTTGGCGTTAGATTTTCTCGAGAGAGCTCACATCTCACAGTTGAAGGCCGACCCCATCTTGGCTTTGAGAATCCAGAACAACCACTCTATTGCGGTAACAGCGGCTCCACAATGCGCATGCTGGCAGGTCTCCTTGCTGGTTATGATAGCCGGGCAGTAATGACGGGTGATGCTTCGCTCTGTAGTCGTCCAATGACTCGCATTATTGAGCCGCTGGAGTCGATGGGGGCACGCTTCGAATCAAGCGACGGATTGCCGCCGCTCCATATAAAGGGAACATCCACGCTTCGGCCCCTCGACTACAAGTTGCCTGTTGCGAGCGCGCAGGTAAAGTCGGCGATCTTAATTGCAGGGTTGCGGGCTCGAGGCCGCACTAAGATTGTCGAGGGACTTGGCGTAACTCGGGATCATACCGAACGGATGTTGTTGTGGTTTGGAGTGCCGCTGGAGTTCGTGTCCGCAAACGGGCGAGGCCATATCGCCATTGATGGCCCGGCAACGTTTCAAGCGAAGGACATCAACATTCCCGGCGACATCTCTTCCGCATCGTTTCTGATTGCTGCGGCGGCCATGCTTGTGGGTTCGCATTTGGAACTGGCACAAGTAGGACTCAACCCTACCCGGACCAAGTTTCTTTCCATCCTTCAGGCGCTGGGATTTAGCGTGAGGAGCTCTGGTGTCAACATGCAGTGTAATGAGCCGGCTGGACAGGTTATTGTTTCAGGCACTTCAGCCGCGGAAAGACAATCACGCGCCGGAGCCAACGTTTTGTGTGGCGAGTTGATTCCGCAGGTTATTGACGAACTTCCCTTGCTGGCTGTAATAGGTTCCCAGAGTGCCGGCGGCCTGGAGATTCGTGACGCCGGCGAGTTACGACTGAAAGAGAGTGATCGGATTCGCGCCACAGTAACCAACCTGCGGGCGATGGGCGCCAAGGTCGAAGAGTTTGAAACGGGATTGACTGTCGCTGGACCAACTCAGCTTCACGGCGCGAGGCTTTACTCGGCAGGCGACCATCGTATCGCTATGGCTTTTACTATAGCCGCCCTAATCGCAGACTCGGAATCCGAGATTGACGGAGCTGAATGCGTCAACGTGTCATTCCCAAATTTCTTTGAGCTACTGGAATCGGTCGCGGTACGATAGGTAGTCGTACGCGCGGCGGGTGGGCGCGGGCAAGCTGCGTGCTCGCACTACAATGGAGGGGGCTTATTGAAATGGCTAATCGGCCAATGGTTATCGTCGGGTTCATGGGTTCGGGTAAAAGTGCCGTTGCGCGAGAACTGGCGCGACTTGCAGAACGTGAGTCAGTAGATCTGGACCAGATGATCAAACTTCAAACCGATCTTACCCCCCGGGACATAATTGAACACAAGGGCGAAGAGATATTTCGCGAGGTGGAGAAGGCGGTACTTAGGCAGGTGCTCGATAAGAGAGGAGACGCTGTGATTGCGCTTGGCGGAGGCGCTTTCAGCATTGAGCAAAACCGGAAATTAATAACTCAACACAATGGGATAACGGTTTGGCTCGATGCGACCTTTGAGATTTGTTGGCAAAGAATTCTGGCTGCAGGAACTGAGCGCCCCCTGGCACGTAATGAACAACAGGCCCGCCTGCTTTATGACAAGCGACGAAAAGACTATGCTCGCGCTCAACTGCACATTAATGTTCAAAATGAGAAATCAGCGGCGGAAACTGCTGCTGAGATTCTGCCGCAGTTGCAGCCGCATCTTTCCGGAAAAGCCAATTGACGAATCTACCCTCAATTACTGAATAAGCTTTAGGATTTGGCAGGGGTTGCCGGGGGTGCTAGAATTCGGCGACTTTAGTGCAATGTAGACGCCGGTCGTTTTTGGCGTTGGACCCGTATTACTCTGGTAGCGTCTTTCTCGATCTATATAAATGCATAAGGTAGGAGCTTCCCGTTGGCGTCACCATTAATCGTTCTCACGGCTTCCTCGACCGAAGCGAGCGAATGGAACCACAGCATCTGGCAACAGATGATGTCGGCAACCGTTCCTTATAAATTCAGCAAGACCTTTTTCAATAAGGTTACCTTCGCTAACGAGTCGTGGCCGAACGGCCGGGCCAAATATGTCCCGAACGGGCTGCGCATGGTTGAAACGTTGCTGCTGCGCGAGTATGCCGAGGACGAAGTAGTGACGTGCTATCTGGACAAGCTCGACCAGTTTGTCGGCCCTGAAACGAAGGTGCTGGCAATCCATGCACACAATCCGCTGGGAATCTCTTACGCCACTGATGTTTACGCAAAAATTTTCGGCGAAAATGTCATGCCGCTAAATGCGCATGAGTTCATTAAGATAGTTACTCATCCAGTGATCAAGAAATTCCGGCCCAAAATCGTGGTGGGAGGACCTGGCGCATGGCAACTCGAAAGAGCGGGCCGATTGGACGAGTTCCGAATCGATTATTTGATCGACGGCGAAATTGAGCGGGTCTTCGGCGATCTCTTCAAACGCATTATGGGAGGCGATCCAAGTCTTCCTCGAATCATAAAGATCCCCAAAGAGATGCAAGCGCCCGTTGAGGAGATTCCGGTTGTACGGCATCGCTCGACGTTCGGCGTGGTGGAAATCACCCGGGGGTGTGGCCGTGGATGTCAGTTCTGTTCACCGGCAACGAAAGTCGGTCGCTCGTTTCCGCTCTCGCATATCGTGGAAAGTGTCAAAGTGAACGCTCGAGAGGGTGCCACCGAGATCATGATCTCTTCGGAAGACATTTTTCTCTACGAACAGCTGCCAAACTTCGAGACTAACGTGCTGGCATTGGAACAACTCTTCCGCAGCATCATCGCTGTTCCAGGCATCAATACCATTCAGACCTCTCACATCACCATGGCGCCGGTTGTGAAGGATCCGACCGTTATTGAACGCCTCAGCCCGCTACTGGTGCCGTATTCGCACGTGCAGCATAAGGATTCGACGCACTCAGACAGGCGAGCCGTGGACCCAATTATTGGTCTGGAAACCGGCAGTCCGCGGCTCTTCAATATCTACATGAAAGGAAAGGCCTATCCTTACAAGGCTCATCAGTGGCGCGACGTTGTGTTGAAGGGCATGGAAATTTTGAACCGCCACAACTGGTTCCCGTTCTGCACCTTCATAATCGGCCTGCCGGGCGAGACCGATGAAGATACAAAGCAATCGCTCGATCTGCTCTATGATTTACGCCATGCAAAAGGCACGTTTGTGCCCACCTTCTTCGTGCCGCTTGAAGACACACGCATGGAGAAGAAGGAAGGCGCAAAGTTGATCGAAATGACTGATCTGCAGTGGGAATTCTTCTTTACTTGCTGGAAGTACAACATGGGGTTCTGGAACCGTGGCACGCGAGTCAACGCGAAGTTTTCTCTCGGTGTGCCCATTTACTATAGCAAGTTGGGAAAGAAACTCTTTGGCGACGGCATTAAATACCCGTTGTGGAGATTTGCGGGAGTTCCGGATCGCCTGATCCGCAAGCACATGTATCTGGATTTTACCGGATACAAACGCGACCGGAAGGGAATGGCCCCAATCGAAAAGGAGATCCAGCCCGCGTTCAGGAGCGTGCGCGAGCAGGGGCTGAACATGATCGACGCCGCGCAGCTACACCACATACAGCAGTCTCCTTTATCTTCTGAGGCTGCGGCTGCAGGTGATTAAGAGTCGCCCCTGGCCATAGCTCTAATAGTCCGCCGCCCCCTTCGGGAGCTGATGTTTTTCTACCAGTGCCAGACCTGTTCGTGCTGGTCCATCAGCTTTCCGACTTCCGCTCTGGAGATCAGAGTAACGTCTCCGATGCAAGCGCTGGAGTTGATTCCCCGCTCCTCAAGATCGTCTCGAACGGCGTAAACCTGCGCGCCCTTTTCTCGCAGTTTACGAATATCTTCGTTCGGGCGCGCGGGGTGATTGATTCCCGTATTGCCGATAGTAAGCGTAGGGCACTCCTGTTTAACCAGATAGTTAACCGCATTTGCTCTCAACAGCAAATTCAAATCTGCACCCGCATTCAAGAGGTTTCGGCTTAACCAGAGAATCGTGTCATCCTGCTCTTCAAGCGTGGCCCGGTAGGCCGATTCAACTATATTCAAGATCTTCATCGCTCTTCTCCTTGGAGGCTACTTGGTCGGTATCACCAGCGTAGTAGTCGACTCCTGGGTCATCTTCAGAAAGTCTGCCGGGCTACCGCGCTTTACTCCATCAATCACATTAACCGCTCCTCTCTCATCAACACAGAGGCCACAGTTGACCCAGTTCAGCAGAGGACTCTCTTTGCCGAGTTCCAGCAATGAACTGATAAAGTTCTTGGTGTTTGGATGGTCCTCTTCCTCCACGGTAGTGCCTTTAACGGGATTAGCGTGTGGCGCCTGATCCTTTAGCGGCAGCGAAACCGCGCCTTCGTAAGCGAAGACATTTACATGAATTCCCTTCTTCAGGACAGCTGAAATAATCCGCAGAGCGGTTGTGGAGTTAGCCGACTCATAGGGGGGGTCCATCAAAGCCAGGGTCAGTCTTTTTTCACTCATGTCGTCCTCCTTCAGTGCCAGATGGCCTTGGTCTTTTCCTTGAGTACCAGATCCACAAGCTCTTCGATACTGGACCGGCGCACCACGCTAGACAACTCTTGCGCGCCAATGCCGCGCTCATCGAGAGAGAATTGATCGGCCAGTAAGGTCACGCCCGCCTCTGCTAGTTGCGGGATCTCAGAGATTTTAGCGTTCTTGCGCGCGCCCAGAACCCCGTTCTGAACAAGGAAAACTACGACCTCTTTACCACTTTGCTGTAATGAGGTCGCCGTTTCGGTCACGAATGGTGTGTCACGCGATTCGAATGGATCTCGCGACTCGACAAACACGTAGTCTGCCATAGATATCCTCCTTTGCCGGTGAAGTCAGTTGGTTTTGGGATGTTGCTGCGCCCAGGCATTATACTCCAGTAAACATTCAGACCGAAGAGTCTGTGCTCGAGCAGGAGAGGCTTAATGCTTGTCCCACCGCAGCAGGTAATCACGCAACCCCTCATACATTTCTTCAAATGAGTTAGCGCAAAATAGAACCGGCTGGAAATGCGTTGGGTCGTACGGATGAACCGAGGCTGCATCCAAATTGAAGGGACGTAGCTCAGCCTTGCTCATGCTTTCAAGTTCTCCCGCTGACGACAACAAGCCCGTGCCATACGCCTTAAGCTTCTCACCCTCACGGAGCACGCCAAACTCAATCGTGAACCAGTAGATTCGGGCCAGGCGATCGAGGTCATTCGGCGTGCGCTTAACTGCCCGGCCAAACAGCCGGTTAAGTTCAGCCAGACGCTCACTGGCCAGAGTTGCAGCATGGCCAATAATCTCGTGAACCACGTCAGGTTCAGGTGTGTAGAGTGGTGTTGAGTAGTGCCTAATGTACTGTGTGCAGAGGAAGACACCTTCAGCTAGATTCTCCAGGAATACACGAGGTTGGACCAGCCCGGCCACCGGTTCCAGTCTAAAACCGCTGATCGCTTCCACATGGCGACTCACTGCGCTTAACTGCGGAATACGGTCGGGAGTTAGTTGTAACCGGCGAACACAATGAAGATATTCGGCACAAGCGTGGCGAGCATGAGCTGGTTGCAAAGCTTGCCAGACACGACGCCAAACATCGTGTTCCTGAATTGAGTAAGGCGCTTCGGGGATCGGCTCGCCTCGCCGGTAGTTGAGGGCGAGCCGCGCAATCTCATTGCGCCGAGTGCGATAATCGGGGTCGCGGAAGCCAGGGTGGTCGGGATCGAGTTGAACGATATCGTTTCGAAGAGAATCGGCCTCTTCGGTAGATACCATCCGCATGTCCACATGGTCGGAGAGCAGTTGCGGCTGATTCGTTTTTAGTTGCATGCACAGTCCTCCAAAACATCTCTAAATCTCTGGTGTGAGATCTCTGTACTCTTTTTGCACCCCGGAGGGGTCCAATGTTTAAAGCCAAATGTCCTCATAATTTTTACGGTGCCGTTCGAAGGAGCGGAATCATTCTTGAGTGGTCCACCCTACGTTAATTTTCCGCTCCTTCGAACGGCGCTGTTACGAGGGTGGTCTCCGTCTATAAATATGCAACTCCTGACGGAGTGAAGCTGACTAATTACATAATACGAATTCCAGAGAAAATTATTGCTTAAATCAAGAAACAAAAAGGCCAGCATCCTCGTCAGGACCACTGGCCGGTTTATTGATTGTTGGTTTCTGTCTACCTGATCAGCGTGCGCCCACAATCACTCGCCTGGCGGTCCTTCCAAACGGAGGCCGGCTGTAATAATAGTAGCGAGCAAGTGTGCAATAGGTGCCGATCATCGTAGATTTACGAAGCAAGAATAAGCTGCGGTCTATTCGCTGGTCAAGTCGGCCTCAACATGCAATGCGCTAAGCTTCTGTGGTCCGGGCCTGCACTTGTTCGAATTTGGCGGACTTCTTCGCACCATCGAGTGAGAGCCTATAAGCGGCTTGTCGCGCACTTAGCGTTACCGGAGTTTTAGGGTTTGACGGCTCTCGAAAAAACCCGCCCAAGGGTCTCCCGTTTGCTGTATCAACCTGGGAACATTCTTCACCGTAAAGTCGGAAAGCTTCACTCCCTCCTCGATCTGTAGCCAGGTAAGCGGCATCGAAACAGTGGCCCCAGGCTTTGCTCTTGCAGTGTATACTGATGCCAGACTCTTGCCTCGCGCGTTCTGCATCCAGTCCACATAGACTTGGCCCTTCTTGCGTTTGGCGAGTGCGCGTTCAATAGTCGCGATCTTGGGAGCGCGGCGGGCGATTTCTCCTGCGAGGAGCTTGGCAACCTCAGCTACGTCCTCGTAGTCATTGCTGGGCTTCAGAGGCAAATAGATGTGAATGCCTGATGAGCCTGAGGTTTTGGGGAAGGCGTTCAGCCCTACCTCATCGCAGACTTCTTTAGCCACTAGCGCTACGTCGAGCACGTTTTGCCACGGCGACTCCTTCGGATCGAGGTCAATGGCAATCCAATCAGGCTTGTTCAACTTCTTGATTGTTGAATGCCAGGGGTGCTGTTCGATTGTGCCCAGGTTGACAAAGTGAAGCACAGAAGCAGCAGTAGTGTAGACCGCATAATCTATCTCGCGGCCCGCCAAATTGGTCAGCCGAACTGCTTTGATAAAGGCCGGCGCACTCTCAAGATCCTGCTGAAAAAACATGGGCGCCTTGATTCCACGAGGCCACCGCTGAAGGATTGCCGGCCGGTCTTTTAGATAAGGCAATATATAAGGGTTGATTTCCAGGTAATAGCAGAGCAGATCGTACTTCGTGATCTTTTCGTCGGGCCAGTAGAGTCGATCAAGGTTAGTTAAAGACACCTGCTGCTTTCCTATTGTTAGAAGCAGATCCCCTTTCGGTTTTTCCAGGGCCAAAAATTCCTGAGGAGAAATCCCTGCACCTTTCTTTTGTGGGGTGCGTTTGACCTGGCCCTCTTTCATTGCCTGGCCACTCGAATCATTCATCTCTCTCCTCCCTAGCTTTTCCGGGCCAGAAAACTAGTCGAAAATCTCGTTATTCATAGCCATTCGTATGCGCGAGTAGCCACCGCCACGCAGAATCGACGATCAAGTTCAAGTCCTGGAAGCGAGGTTGCCATCCCAGTTCGCGCTTGATCTTTTCCGGACTCGCAATCAACACAGCCGGATCTCCAGGGCGCCTGGGTCCGATGCGCAACGGAAGCTCTCTGCCAGTCACGTGACGAGTGACGTCTATGACTTGCTTGACGCTGTAACCCGCTCCACCACATCCGAGATTGTAGATCCTGCTGCCGTTATCCAGTGCGTGCAGCGCTAGAATGTGGGCGCGCGCCAGATCAACAACGTGGATGTAGTCGCGAATGCACGTGCCGTCCGGGGTCGGATAGTCGTCTCCATAGATTTCGACGTACTCACGACGGCCCGTTGCGGCTTGCAAGGCAATCGGAATCAGGTGAGTTTCAGGGTCGTGATCTTCGCCACACACCTCACTTGCGCCAGCCGCGTTGAAGTAGCGAAGTGAAGCATAACGAAGACCATAGGCCTGATCGTACCAGCGCATTGCGCGTTCGAAGGCGAGCTTTGATTCCCCGTATGGATTCGTTGGGTTAGTTGGGTCCGACTCCTCAATAGGCTGTTTCTCGGGCTCGCCGTAGGTTGCGGCAGTTGACGAGAACACTATGCGCTTAACGTCTGTTGCCAGCATGGCGTCGAGCAAGGCCAGGCCGGCGATGAGGTTATTACGATAGTATTTTGCCGGCTGCGCAACCGATTCTCCGACAAGGGAATCTGCCGCCATGTGAATAACCGCTGCGATCTGATTGTCTGCCAGCGTAGCACGCAGGGTTTCTGCATCCAGAAGGTCGGCCTGGATGAGTCTGGCGCCGGGCACGACCGCATTGCGGTGTCCCTTATAAAGACTGTCGTAAACAACGACCTCGTGGCCGTCCCTTACAAGTTCCTCGGTGACGACGCTGCCAATATAACCAGCGCCGCCGGTAACCAGAATTCTCATTGCCCCGCCCTTTAATCAATTAGTCTATTTGCTTTGCTGAGAGGATAGCATAACGACATCGATCGTCGCCTCAAGAATTCCTGGCCCTGTGCGACGGTGATTTCCCGCGAAACGGCGAACCTCTTCGAAACCGCCCGCTGATTATTGGCGTTAAAACGAACTGCCCTCCGCGGTTTATTCGACTAGACAGCGGATTTCAATTTACAGACAATTTTGGCGCGGTGTGATTATGGTGGGAACGCAGAACTTTGCGTCCAAACTACGTGTGGGCCATCTTTGGTTCCGCTGATGTGGCTGTTGCAGGCGTTCGATCGGAAGGAGCGTAGTAAAGAATGCGATTGCAGTTGTCACAAGTGATCACTTCTTCTCCGCGCCTCACCTCTGCCATGGCCTGAGGCCGCAGTGACATGAAGCAGGCCATGCAGGCACCGTTTCGCGCCTCAGCAACGGCAACGCCGTCCCGTATGCGGGCACTAATGCGACTGTAGAGTGAACTGATGGGTTTGGACAGAGCAGTAAAAACGCGTTCACGCTCGAGGCGATCGGCGGCAAGCTTTTCCGTCTGCAATTTGGTCTCTTTGTCAAAGTCCTGCAATCTGGATTCCCGGTCGGAATTGAGAGACTTGATCTCTTCAGCGCGCTCAGCAAGGGCACTCTCACTCTGGTCAAAAATCTCCATTTGCTCCAGGACCTGTGTTTCGAGGGCCGAGATCTGTTTGCGAGCCGCATCCGCCTCTCGTATCGCTGCAGTATATTCATCCTGCTTTCGCGACGACATCAAATTGCGGTCAGCTCGTTCGGCACGGATACGTTGGTCGGCAATCTCGTTTTCTAGCCGGGCACGTGTCTGTCGCGCTTCATCTCGCCGATTCTCCAGCGTCCTAATTTGAGAGGCGCGCTGATCGAAGTCCTTCTCGATCTCAGCGCGCCTCTCTGGTATGGCTTCTAATTCTGCTTCTAGTCTTCTTATGTTTGTATCAAGATTCTGTAAAGCGACCAACTGCTGCAATTCCGCTTTCACTCGTTATGGTCTCCTTAGAACATCTGGGCTCGCTAAATTGTGGATAAGGACAATCATCACTTTTGATTATCGGCCATCGGAAGGCTTTGACGCAAGCAGGCGCGTTTATCAAGTGGAAAACTTCGCCAAAACCGCGAAATTCGGTAGGCCGGCGGAGGAGCTGGTTGAGGAAACGGGAGCAGCTACTCAATGCCCACAGCTCGCGCAGCATCTATTCGCCCGCCGCTCTGAATTTTGCCCTTTAGTGCAGGAACCGGGTCAACCGCCTTCAAAAGCCGCTCCCGAAGCTCTTCGACGGCTAAATTCGGTTTCTGTGAAAGGATGAGTGCCGCCACTCCGGCTACGACTGGTGTTGCCATGGAAGTGCCTGAATGTTCCTCATAATCATTGCCCAACCAGGTGCTCAGAATGTCTTTGCCCGGAGCAGCGATGTGGACGCTCCGGACGCCATAATTTGAGAATTGTGCCAACTGATCGTTTCGGTCGAGAGCCGCCACACTTACGACATTTGGCAGGTTGTAGCTTGATGGATAGTGTGGTTGCCGATCGTTATTGGTGCTTGAATTCCCGCTGGCCGCGACAAAGAGTATGCCTTCGTCATTTGCCTTCCTGATAACGTCTTCAAGCGCGCGCGACCGCTGGGTGGAACCCCAGCTTGCATTAATTACGCGAACGTTAACGCCGTCTCGTTTTCTGGCGATCGCGTAGTTGATTGCTTCTATCGCGTCTTTCGTAGTGCCGAAGCCGCCCGCATTCATAAATTTCAGCGGCATAATCCTTACTTTCCAATTCACACCGGTAACGCCGATACTGTTCCCACCTTCGGCGCCGATGATGCCAGCACAGTGTGTACCATGCCCGTTCTCGTCGAAAGGATCGCCATCGTTATCAACAGCATTGTAGCCGTGCTCGTCGTCAACTACTCCGAGATCTGCATCTTCGTAGGGATCGAGGTTTGCCCGCCGGCTCCAGATGTTGTTCGCCAGATCTTCGTGATTGTAATCAACTCCGCTATCGAGCACCGCAACCACGACCTCATCGCTTCCAGTCGTTTCGGACCAAGCCCGCATCGCGTTAATGTCGGCGCCTTCTTTGCCTCCGTTCTGGCCGTCGTTGGCGAGCGCCCATTGATCCACAAATCTTGGATCTTCGGGGTGCAAATGTTTGAATCCGCCCCCAGCATGGTCCAACTCTATCTGGTAGTTCTTCTCCGCGTACTCCACTTCCGGTAAGGCCCTGTACTCAGCTACTGCCGCATCAACATCGTCATCAAGATCGTCGATTGACTCCAACCCGCTGACTGCCTCGATCTGATCTTCAACTTCGTCATTTAGTCGAGCTGTGATCTGTTTAATTGCAGCCTCTGTAACCCCGGGGCGAAATCTTACAAGAATATCAGCCTCACCCCGTTTGAAGTCTTCGCGCAGAATTTCTTTCTCATCAACTGGCTGCCGGGTTTTTGACGCTGAGGGCACAATGCTAATGGATGAACGCCATTGTTTTTGCCACTTTCTCAATTGTCCGGCAAAAGCAGCAACGAGAATAAGAACCAACGCCAGCGCAAGATGCGGAATAAAATTATTGCGGTTCATTGCACTACCTCACCTTTGGATCTGTGGACTAATGCCGATAGCGGCCTAATCGACAGTATAGTTTTTGCCCTTGTAGTTGTAGAGCCTGACCTGGTTCTTGTTTGCTCTGTATTCAAAATTTTGGCGGCCGGCACTTAGACGAATCCGCCAACCAGACGTAATCATCTGACCGCTCATTTCACCGCGTGTCGCGGCGCCCAGAGCCATGTCGGGAAACTCTGCGTCTTCGACAGATTCGTGAATCTCGTCTACGTCAATGTTGAGCCGCTTGGCCAAATCCTTTCGTGCGTGCTCAATTGCATCCTGCTTGGTAAGGGCCATTTTGGGTACTGACGCTCCCTTTGGCGGCTGACACTTCGACTAATGATAGTTATTTCTAAAACGAGACGGCTCGAAGGATTGTTCCCATTCTTCACCAGGGCGCATTTTGTCGGCGGCGACTACCATATTTTGCTCCGCAACAATCCATCAGGTCAAACGTTCCACTCCTCGCGGAGTGCAGATGGCAACTTCCTTAAAGCGATTTTCAAAACTCTGCGTGTCGCTTTTTAGTGGGTCCTGCCGCACCGAATTCAGAAACAGGGTACTAACCCACATTTAGCAGGGCTCTACTAACGTAAATCGCCAAAGCGGTGCTGAAGTAAAGTAGCTACCGCAATAGCTGCCGTTTCGGCGCGGAGAATTCGGCCTCCGAGCGTTACTATTTTCCACCCAGCTTGCCGTGCTTGCGCGAGCTCATCATTAGTCCAGCCGCCTTCTGAACCAACCAGTGCAAAAACTGATGACAGCTCGGAAGGTAAATCCCTGAGTATCTCGGGCAATGATTGACCATCACGCTCGGAAAACATTAGCGCAGGGTGCTCCTCACTTTCGACCAAATCGCAAATATCCTTTGGGGCAGTAACTTCTGGCACAACGGCGCGGCCACACTGTTTTGCCGCCTCCATTACAATGCGTCTCCAGCGCGTTAGTTTCCGGTCGACGTCCGCTCCCTCCTTCAACCTGACGTCTGCGAGTGTAGTGATGAGCGGCTGTACGCGCGTGACACCCAATTCAGTAAGCTTCTGTAATACCAGGTCGAACTTTTCACCTTTCAGTAGAGCAACGGCCATTGTCAGGCTTAAGGGTGACTCGGGACGCGCCGGAGCCACCTCAGCCATAATGCTCAATTGCACTGAGTCGCGAGCGATGTTGGCGATCTTGCACTTGAACTCGCGGCCCGCTCCGTTGAAGACGAATACCTCGTCGCCGGTCTTAAGCCGTAGCACATCACGCAAGTGCCGCGTCTCCTCGTCACCGAGAGTCACGGAGTTTTCATCGGAGGTAAAACAATTTGGATGGGCGTAAAATCGGCGACGCGTCATGTCAGATTTTTCGCGGCTCGATCACACAAGAGTTAGGCTGAAACTAAACATCCCCAAACTGAAGTTTTGGGTATTGCCTCAAAGAATCAGCGTCACCCACTCGCCATCTTGCATTAACTCAGTCCAGCTGTTTACCCCGCTCCCCTGCAGGTGCACTTGCATATGAGGAATTTGCGAATCCAAAATTCCGGAGAGTATCAACCGGCCGCAGTGAAGTGTAAGAAGTTGAGGCAGCAGCAAGGAGATTGCCTCCGCAGTGAGATTGGCACAGACACAGTCAGCCGAAGCGGTCGTTTCGGCTATCGTGCCCTCACGGAAAGTGATGCGCTCTGAGACTTCGTTAAGATTGGCGTTTCGGCGCGCTATCTCTATCGCTTCCGCATCAGTGTCGCACGCCTCGATGCGCGCTTGTGGGAAGAGTTTGGCGGCGGCGATTGCCAAAATGCCGGTGCCAGTACCTATGTCGAGAAAACTGCCGCCGGCGAAATATTTTTCAATCGCGGCGAGCGAGAGCCTGGTTGTCTCGTGTGTGCCCGTTCCGAAGGCCATTCCGGGATCAATGCGAATCAAGACATGGTGGGGATCGACTGATACTTCATACCACGATGGCGCCACAATAAAACTCCCAACTGCAACCGGCTGCCAGTTCTCCTTCCATTTGGCCAACCAATCTTCGTTCGCCAACTCATGAAAGCTCATGTCGCGTACGGCGGAAGATTGCAGCTCGTAGATGCGCAGAGCCTCTCCAAGCTCGGCGCGAATCTGTTCACGCATGGGTAAATTTGTGAAGTAGGCTGAAACCTTGACCAGGTAATCGTCTTGTAACCGGCTCTCAGTTCCCAGAGCGCCAGCCTCCATCAGCGCATATTCGGCTGCCTCTTGCGCCTTGGGCTGAACGTTAACTTCCACCACATACCAGAACTTCTGAGAATCGTCTTTTCTGGCTACGTTACCAGTCACTGCGACATCCCAAACTCATCAAGCAACTGCTGTTTATTGCGCCACTCCTCCTCGACCTTCACGAACAGCTCCAGGTGGCAGCGATGGCCGAGCAGGTGTTCAATGTCTCTTCTTGCCTGCGTGCCAATCTCTTTCAAGCGCGAGCCGCCGTGACCGATAATTATCTTCTTCTGGGATAAGCGCTCAACAACTATGGCGCAGTAAATGCGCGTGAAGTCTTCGCTAACATCCTCCCATTTTTCCGTTGTTACCGCAGTAACGTAAGGAATTTCTTCTTCCGTCTGCTCCAGGATCTTCTCACGCACGATTTCGGCTACCAGCGTACGCAGCGACTGATCAGTTAGTTCATCGTCACCGAAAATGGCCGTCCCTTCCGGCAGATGTTTTATCAATTCATCCACCAGGGCAGTAGTCGTTGTCGCCTGCAATGCCGAGAAAGGAATGACCTCACGCCATTCGTACTGGTCTTTATACCATTCGATCAACGGCAGCAGCGCCGTCTTCTGCGATAGCTTATCAATCTTATTTAGCAGCAAGACGGCGGGCTTTTTTGACCTTTGGAGCAACTCAAGGACGAAACGATCGCCTGCGCCCGTCGAAACAGAAGCATCGCGCAACAGGCACACGAGATCAACCTCCAGCAGCGCATCCTCGACAATCGCCATCATGCGGCGATTCATCTCATGGCCGGGTTTGTGAATCCCCGGAGTGTCCACAAACACAATCTGCCCGTCAGGCCGCGTCACCACCCCTTGAATCCTAAACCGTGTGGTTTGGGGTTTACTGGAGACAGCGGCAATTTTTTGTCCCACAAGGTTATTAAGCAACGTCGATTTGCCTGCGTTGGGCCGGCCAATGAGCGCGACATAACCACAGTGAAACAATGTTTGAAGCTCCCCCTGTCTTTGCGATTCTAGATGTACGTTATTACGCGGAGAAATGCCCAACCTGGCTCCCAAGCTAACGGCTTGCGTTACATTGGTTGTTCTGCAAAGAGCTGCACCAGCTTCACCAGCGTCTCAGTGGTCTTTTCCAGACCCCGACGCGAATTAAACTCCAGTTTGCCATGAAAGTTTTGCCCACCCGTAAAGAGATTCGGCGTCGGGAGCCCGCTGAATGTCAACCTCGCACCGTCCGTACCGCCGCGAATCGGCTGCAAAAATGGTTGGAGCCCGGCCCGTCGAGTAGCTTCCATGGCATTCTCGGTAAGTGTGGGATATCTCTTCAGCACTTCCTTCATGTTCTTGTAGTCTTCTTTTATCTCAATCGTGATCCTCGTTTGCGGAAACTTAGCCTGGGTTTCGGAAACGAGTTGCCGTAACAACTTCTCTTTCGCATCCAGTGGTCCGGTTTCGAAATCGCGCAGAAGAATCTTGATGCTGGATTCCTCCACATCGATTGTGCCGGCATAGGGATGAACAAATCCGGTGCGACCCTCAGTGGTCTCAGGCAACATATCTTTTGGAAGACGAGACAGGTAGTCAGCGAGCGCATACATTGAATTGACCATTATGTTTTTCGCTGTGCCGGGATGTGTGCTCTTGCCCTTGAAAGTAACTGTAGCAGTGCGCGCGTTCCAGGTTTCATCGCTGATCTCTCCCAGCCATTCCCCATCAACTGTATAAGCAAACTGAGCACCAAATGCCTGGATATCGAATTTATCGATGCCGCCTCCCACCTCTTCATCGGGCGTAAAGGCCACCGCAATCGTGCCATGCTTCATCGCAGGATTTTGCTTTAACGTATCGAGCATCGTCATGATCTCAGCAATACCAGCCTTGTCGTCGGATCCGAGCAGCGTTGTTCCATCGGCAGTAATTATGTCATCGCCGATTAACTGTTTTAAGACGGGATTCTTCTCAACGGTTATCACCTGTGCTGGATCTTTCGGCAGGACGATGTCGCCCCCCTGATAGTTGTTATGAATGATTGGATTCACGCCGGCGCCGGAGACCGCAGGCGAGGTGTCCATATGTGCAATAAAGCCGAGAATGGGAACCTTGGAGTTATCAGCGAGATTACCGAGCATCATGGCATACACGATGGCGTTCTCACTAACTCGTACGTTGTCGGCGCCAATATCTTTCAGTTCTTTTGCCAGAAGATTGGCGAGATTAAATTGTTTGCGTGTGCTTGGCACAGTAGATTGATCGTCTTGCGATTGCGTGTCGATCCGGACGTAACGCAGAAAGCGGTCGAGAACGGTCTCTCTCGGCGGTTTCAAAGACTGTCCCTGAACTGGTACAAGAAGGACAAGCACAGTCATTATTGATGTCACTACCCAGTGTGATCTCATTTTTTCCTTTCAGCGGGAGAAGTATGTTGGTGGGGGAGTTAGTCGACTTCGATCTCGCCCAGGCCTAATCCGAGATCTGCTCCAGTGCGCTCTTCAGCTCTTTGCGCTTCTCTTCGAGCAGATCTTCGCCGGCGTTCTCAGGGACAAAGATGGGGTTCCCGAGCCGAACGGTTGCTCGGGTGAAGGGTTTTGGAATGCGGTAACAGTCCCAGCTCGGCAGTTTCCAGTAACTTGCGGCGGTCACCATGATAGGCACGATGGGGTTCCCGGTTTTTTTGGCTAGCAACAATGAACCCAGCTTAACTTCATAAAGCGGACCTCTCGGACCGTCCGGCGTCAGCGCCGTAGGAAAGCCTGCGCGCAGCAGGCGCGCCATCTCGACTATTGCCCCGGCGCCTCCCCTGGTGGAAGAGCCCCGGACGGCGCCAAAACCAAATTTTTGTATGAGCCGTGAAATGTATTCGCCGTCAAAGCTCTTCGAGGTCAAAGCGGCGATCTTACGATGCCGCAACCAGTAGATTGCCAGGAACGAGCGGTTGTGCCAGGAGTTGAATATCGGGACATAGCCCCCCTCCGACAGTGCCTCTAGTTGCTCCACGCCGTCGACCCGAAATCGCATTGTGCGACCAACTAAGTGTATGACAAGGTAGGAAATGAACGCGGCCGCACGGATCAAGAACCGGTCTTTGGCGGAGTAGCTTGAGAGGTCGGCAAACGAGTAGGCCCGGCTGATCGTGGCCTCTGGTGGCCCTACACGCCTCGCCGCCAATCTTTCCTGAGTCACAAGAGACATTCAATAATCCAGCCGTTTACCAACATTGTTTGACATTCGTGACGAACGGTCACTGCAATCGTCCAAAGTGAGGCGTGGGCAGCCCACCGCCGACATTCTAAACTATTAGCGGGGAACCGAAAGGCCGCAACCCTCGTTCTCAAGCAACATTTCCTACGAAAAAGCGCCTGGGTCCTATAACTTCAAGGGCCCCTTCTGATATATTTCGAACGGAGCGTCACCCAAAATCGTACAGTGCAATTGAGAAAGCCGTGAGCGCGCTTCTCATTCTCTCCTCTGGCCTGAAATCAGACTGGATCCGAATGCAAGGACGCAAGATCCTCATCGTTGACGACAACCAAGAACTCCGTACCCTGTTGCGACGGGTACTGGGTGATCTCGGGCACGAAGTTGTGGTGATGAGTGATCGTGACGGGGCGCTGGCGCGCGAGGACCTTGATAACTTTGATCTCATCATCAGCGATCTGACCGAAGATGCTGCCGTTGCCATAGATTCAGCAAATGAGCCAGAACGAAAACAACTGCTTGTTCCAATTAGCGCAAATGGCAATCAAACCAACCTCATCAAGGCATTCAAAATGGGCGCTGCTAACTACCTCCGCCTTCCTTACAGCAGAGATGCTTTGCGTGAAATAGTTGAACAGACACTTGCCTACAAGTTGCGCTACGTAGACGATCCGAGCCTGCTTTCTCATACCCATGAAAAGATCGAGTTTGAGTTACCCAGCGATCTGGCATTAATGAATGGTGTGCTGCAGTACCTTCTGGAGCGAGTTGCGAAACTCGGACTGATCAAGCCGGAGCGTTCGAACCTGTTTGTTGCTCTCGATGAGGCTTTTGTCAATGCCGTCAAGCATGGCAACAAGAGTGATCCGACCAAGCTGGTTAGAATCACGGCCGAGCTTTCGCCAAAGGAAGCTTGCTTCACTGTTGAGGACGAAGGGGAGGGGTTTGACGTCCAGACCATTCCCGATCCCTGCGATCCCGCGAACCTCTTCAAATCGTCTGGAAGAGGTGTGCTCCTGATGTACAACATCATGGACGAAGTTGAGTACAATGCGCAGGGCAACCGAGTAAAAATGGTGAAGAGGCCGGAGCGTTCGGCCGAAACTCAAGTAGTTGAACCAGGCACATCCGACGACAATCCCGCTCGTAACGGCGGAAACCTCCAGCCGTAGCCATGCATCTTCGTCCAAGCATCACGCGAGGCTCTCTTTTTGGGCTGTCTGGCGGTGGTGGTTGGCGCCGGCGGTGGTATCTCTTCTATTCGTCCTCTATTTTGTTGATCCATTCATTGGTGACTGGGATGGGCTCGATTACACAATGCTGGCTCTGGCGGGCTACCCATCCTCAATGGCCCTCGGACGAAATCTATTCATCTTTGGTAATCATGCACTCTACGAATTAGCGCACGCCCTCTTCAATATCCAACCTGAACATGGTTATTTGATCTTCAAGTATGCGGTTGTCGCTCAAGCGCCAATCGCGGTCGTTCTCTGCTGGCAGTTGGCCAGAGTGTTTACTGGTTCTCTCCGTTCCGCCACTCTTGCGTCGCTCTTTATTGTCTTCTCTCCCGTCTTTGTCTTGTACGGCGGACAGGTAATGACGGACGTTCCTTCAGTACTCTTTCTCGCCGCCGCCCTGCTTATCCATTGGAGTGGAGTGCAGCGGCACCGGCCATGGATGATCTTCGCGGGTGCCGTGGTTCTTGGCCTGGGTGTCAATCTACGAGAGACAGTTGGTTTTTACGCGCCCTGGCTTTTGTTTGCGCCCTTCGTTGGTGGGTGGAAGCTGAGGCGGCGAGAAATCTTGTACGTAGCAGTCTCCTTTTTGCTCTTTATTCTGGTTTCATTTGGCTGGTTTGCTTACTGGTTCGTCACTGATGCTCACTATCGTTGGATCTGGTTCGGCTGGCGAGAATCAATGAGACAAGAAGCGTCGCGACATCCCGTCACGATCTTTAATGTGTGGCCCTTTCTGATGTACTTCTTCGTGAGCGCGCCGCTGGTCTTTCTTTCGTTTCCATTTGCCATGAAACGCGAATGGCAAGAACTTAAGCTGTCGCCGGTGTTGCTACTGGCACTGCTCGGACTTCTTGCCGATGCCCTGCTTCTCTTGAATTACAGTACGGCAGTTAACTGGCGCTACTTGCTTGCAGGCTTACCGGCGCTCGCCCCGCTCTCCGCCCGATATCTATTGGAACGATTCTCCGAGATACTTCGCAGCGTTAGGTTGGCTTTTGTTTGTTGCATCACTGCTCTTCTGGTTTTCGCGATCACTTTTAGCATTTTGATCCGCCCCGTAAGCCGCCAGTTTATTCAACGAAGAGCGATGAGCAAGGAGTATCGTCATCAACTTCAGAATGTGCCGGCAGACGCGGTGATGATCTCTGGCGCGCAAACCATCGCCGTCACTTACTGGAAAGCAATAGGCCTCGGCAATTGGAAGACGATTGGCACCGGCGGAGGCTGGCCCGGGGATCGGCTGGTTCCCGAAATTGAGGCTTACCTGGATGAGGGGCGGCGCGTTTTTCTGGACGCTGATCCTCGTTGGTGGGCGCCGTGTGGTTGGCAGCGGGATGAGATTACGGCCATAGTGGGTCTGAACAAACATTTCAACTTCAGCCGAGTCACAGACACTATCTATGAGATAAAGCGGTCGGGAGATAAATCGGCACACGATACGCCCAACCTGGAACAACTCCTTCCCGAAAACCGTCCCGAAGACGCCAGCAAGTGCGCTCCTGGGTCAGCATAGTCTGCACGCCATGTTTTCAGCGATGCCCTACGAACTCTTTCTGGCCTTTCGTTACCTGCGTTCGCAGCGAAAACGACGGTTGGCTCGAGTAACAGCCGTTGTCGCGATACTTGGTATTGCCATTGGAGTGGGTGGCCTGATTGTCGCACTAGCTCTTGCGAACGGTTTCCGCGACGAAATGCGAGACAAAATTCTGCGCGGTACGTCGCATCTGAGCATAATGCGTGCGGATGGTCATCCGCTTGAAAATTATCGTCAACTGGCCGCGAGTCTTAAAACGATCGAAAACATCAGCGACGCCGCGGGTACTACGTATCAGGCAGGAGTAATTGTGGGACCACAGAAACCCGCCTACGCCGTATTGCGAGGCTTAGACAGCCAGTCGCGGAAGGCTATAGCGGATCTTGATGGTGAGTTAGTGGAAGGGTCATCGGTTTCACTGCTCAACAGAAACGACGCACAACCGCCAGATGTAGTCATCGGAATAGAATTGGCGCGCGTAACCGGATTGGGCATCGGAGACGTTGCAGATCTAATTGTGTCAGGGTCGAATATTGAGTTTGCCTCTCCTATCAAAAGGAGTGTTCGCGTTTCGGGAATCTTCCGCTCCGGATTATTTGAGTATGACTCGAGTTGGGTTTATCTCGGGCTTGATATGGCATCGGGTCTGGCAGGAGCCAGGGGTTCAGCCACGGTTATCAGTGCGCAGGTCAGGGACATCTATGATGTGAAAGCGGCAGCAGCGGACGTGCGCGCTCAGCTGGGAGACTCTTACACCGTCGTTGACTGGCAGGAGGCAAATCGTCCTCTCTTCACGGCGTTAGCCCTGGAAAGGCGTATGGGTTTTTTCATCATTGCGTTGATCATCTTAATTGCTGCGCTCAATATAACTACAATGGTCATTCTTGTGGTGATGGAGCGCCGGCGTGACATCGCCATACTCTCTTCGATGGGGGCTACAGCCAAAAGCATTACGAGCATCTTTTTGGTTGAAGGCGCTACCATCGGGTTAGTGGGAGCTCTACTGGGCGTTCTTGCCGGCACGCTCACATGTCTTGTCGGCAATCACTACAAGGTCGTGAGTCTGCCGGCCGATGTCTATTCTATTGGCAACGTTCCCTTTAATATCCATTTGCGAGATGTGATGGCAGCAGCGCTAGTAGCGTTCCTGCTCAGCCTGATGGCAACAATCTACCCGGCGCGCGCTGCAGCAAAAGTACGACCGGCCGAGATGCTGCGAAATACGTGAGTACACATGTCTGATGCTCGAAGAAAACTGATGAGGAGTGATGGTCCACCGGCATCGTCGTGCACTCCTGATTCTTTCGCGCCGGTTGTGAGAGAAGCCTTGAGTGTTTCTGATCTACGAAAGGCTTTCCGGTCCCCCGCAGGGGAAAGGATCGAAGTTCTACGCGGCGTCTCATTTTCGGCGCCGTTAGGTGAAGCTGTTGCGATCACAGGGCCCTCAGGAGCAGGCAAATCGACTCTGCTTCATCTGCTCGGCGGTCTTGAGCCCACCGACCACGGTCGAATTTTTATCGCGAACTATCCGATTGACATGAGCTCTTCGTATGCGATGGCGCGTTTTCGCAATCAGAAGATCGGGTTTGTCTTTCAGTTCCATCATCTACTGCCCGACCTCACGGCTGTGGAAAATGTTGCGATGCCTCTGATAATTGCCAGGCAAAACCGTCGCGCAGCCTTTGCAATTGCAAAAGAGGAGCTGGTCGGGGTTGGCCTGGGGGATCGTGTGGATTACCTGGTGGGTCATCTTTCCGGGGGTGAGCAGCAGCGAATAGCGGTCTGCCGCGCTCTGATTTCTGGCCCAGTTCTGTTGCTGGCTGACGAACCTACAGGAAATCTTGACCATTCAATCGCAGAGGAGATAGGAGACAGCCTGGTGTCATATGCCCATAAACGCCGGGCTTTGGTAGTCTTAGCAACTCATGACGAAAGGCTGGCCAGACTCTGCGATCGCCGGTTTACATTGCGTGATGGGAGGCTCTTTGAGGTCCGCGGCGACTGAGGTCTGAAATAATGGCGTAGTTGCGCGTTTTATCTAAGTTGAAATGGGGCGATGCTTCTTGCCCTTCACCTCATAGGGTATAATGCAGCCAAGTTGCTGGGTGAGCGATCTCCCTGCCTGGCAGTGCAATCATAAAAGTTCGTAAAACGGTACTCTGGAATGTTCGAACGCTACACTGAAAAGGCGCGCCGGGTAATTTTCTTCGCACGCTATGAGGCCTCCCAATTCGGGGCCCCGGCGATTGAGCCTGAGCATCTATTACTTGGGCTTATGCGCGAGGACAAGACACTAACGGGACGCTTTTTCCCGCGGGCGCAAGTTTCTATAGAGGCGATCCGCAAAGAAATTGAGGGGCGCACACTCCTGCGCGAGAAGATTTCCACGTCTGTGGAATTGCCGCTTGCTCCTGAAACCAAGCGGGTTCTCGCCTACGCACATGAGGAAAGCGATCGCCTACAGCACAGACATATCGGCACTGAACATCTTCTGCTCGGTCTGCTCCGGGAAGAGCGTTCGATGGCCGCCGAGATACTTTATGAGCGCGGACTCCGGCTAAATGCTGTGCGCGACGAAATTGCTCGCCAGTCAGGAGTAGATGCTCGCGGGTCTCAAAGGAAGGACACGCCACACCTTGTTGAGTTTTCGCGCGATCTAACTGACGATGCCGCTAACGATAAACTAGATCCCTTGATTGGACGGGAAGCAGAGATCGAACGTGTGGTGCAAATACTTTGCCGCCGCACCAAGAACAATCCTGTATTAATAGGTGAACCAGGCGTTGGAAAGACCGCAATCGTGGAAGGTTTGGCACAACGGATTATCCGGAATGAAGTGCCATCATTCCTCGAGAATAAGCGCATTCTGTCGCTCGATCTTTCACTGATTGTTGCCGGTACGAAGTATCGAGGACAATTCGAGGAACGGTTGAAGCAGATAATGCGTGAGCTGGTCGAGAATCCGCAATACATTGTCTTCATCGATGAGCTTCACACTCTGGTGGGCGCCGGCTCTGCTGAAGGATCGCTCGACGCCGCAAACATCCTAAAGCCAGCTCTGTCCCGCGGTGAGATTCAATGTATTGGCGCGACCACTCCGGCAGAGTTTCGCAAATCGATCGAGAAGGACCGATCTTTAGAACGCCGGTTTCAAGCGGTCAAGGTGCCGCCGCCGTCAGAAGAAGAAGCAGTGGAGATACTTGCTGGAGTACGAGAACGCTATGAGAGCTTCCATCAGGTCCACTATACTGATGACGCGCTACACGCCGCTGTATACCAGTCGCACCGTTACATTCCAGATCGCTTTCTCCCCGACAAAGCCATTGACGTCATCGACGAAGCCGGAGCGCGAGTAAAGCTTCGCGTACGCCGCGAACAGGGTTATGGCGAATGGAACCAATTGAACGACTGGTCCCGTTCCTATGATGAACCTTCGGGATCAAGGGACGTTGCCGGTGATGCTGTCGCTTCGGCTGAAGTGACGCGCGACGACGTAGAAGACGTAATTGCTCGTTGGACCGGGATACCAGTGACTGCGCTCAAGGAAGAAGAGACGCGGAAACTTCTGCGAATTGAATTGGAGCTGCATCAACGCGTCGTCTCGCAACGGCCGGCAATCTCTGCCCTGGCGAGAGCGATTCGCCGCTCCAGGGCCGGCTTGAAGAACCCATTGAGACCAGTTGGGTCTTTCCTATTTCTTGGTCCTACTGGTGTCGGCAAAACGGAGGTCGCACGATCTCTGGCGCAGGTACTCTTTGGCAGTGAGCGTTCAATGATCCGTTTTGATATGTCCGAGTTCATGGAAAAACATTCGGTATCGAAACTGATCGGCTCGCCGCCAGGATACGTGGGTCACGAAGAAGGTGGTCAGCTCACCGAAAGAATTAGGCGCGCGCCTTATTCAGTTCTGCTCTTTGACGAAATCGAGAAAGCTCATCCAGACATCTTTAACGTTCTGTTGCAGGTCTTTGAGGATGGGGTTTTGACCGACGCACTCGGCAACTGCGTGGATTTCAAGAATGCGATCATTATCATGACGTCAAATATAGGGGCGCGGTTTATCCAGAAGAAGGGGACTTTGGGTTTCCAGGGAACGGCCGATGCCGGACGTGAGAAGATGGAAGAAATGGTAATGTCGGCAGTGCGGCAGACATTCAATCCGGAGTTCATCAATCGTCTGGACGAGATCATCATTTTCGCTCAGCTTTATACCGAGGAATTACTTGAGGTGATCCAACTTCAGATCGAGCAGATTAACAAGACAATGCTGCGGCACGGGCTCGAGGTGAGGCTGACCGATGAAGCCAAGAGGTGGATTGTAGACAAGACCTGTGCAGACCGGTCGTATGGCGCACGACCGATCCGGCGAGCCCTTCAGAAGTATGTCGAAGACCAGCTTTCGGAGGCCCTGATCCAGGGTCACCTGGACACTGCGCTGGTCGAAGTCTATGTTGACGGCGATGAACTGAATTACAGGCCATTGGGCATTGAGACCCCGGATGACGCCCTCCTAATTCACTAATTCCCCACAAATTCGAATAGTTCGAAATCCTGTCTTCGAGAACGGCAGTCTGCTTCCCCCCAAGTGGTAGTGCCTAAGGCCACCACTCCCAAGTCGCACTTTGGACTTTGTCGTTCGCTTGCCTGTATAATGCGCGACTTTGCTGGACTATCATTGGCAACGACGGGCCAGTTACCTGAATCCAACGATTCCTCGTTGCCGAGAGACTGGTCGAAGCCAGAAGCGACAGTTTGTTATTGCCTTTATTTTCTCGAAAAAGATAGCTTAGCACCCAAAGCTCCCCGAAGTATGCGAGGTTTCAGTAAGAACCACTAAGGGATTTGGCGCCTATGCACTCTTACCGCAGGTTTTTGCTCAGCTTTGTGAGCGGAATCATCCTGTCAATCTCCACTATCGCCGCGCCCGGAACCGTTCAGGCACAACAAAATCAACGAGTCGTTGAGAACGTCAATATCACCGGTAATCGACGTCTCCGCCAGGACGACATCCTCTATTATGTGCAGACTCGGCCAGGCGACGTTTTCAACGAGCAGCAGATCCAGAGAGATCTCCAGGCCGTCCTCGCTCTTGGATTTTTCGACAAGACTGCGACCAGGGTGTTGACCGAGGAAGGGGCGCGCGGCGGAGTAAATGTCATTTTTGAGGTCAAAGAACTCCCGATAATTCGCGACCTGCAGTTTGAAGGGCTCAAGAGTGTCGCAGAGTCTGACGTGCTCAAGGCTTTCCGCGAGCGACGCGTGGGCGTTTCCAAAGAAAACATCTACGACCCCGTCAAAGCGCGTAACGCGATTCGCGTGCTGAAAGAGCTGCTGGCCGCCCGCGGCCATCCGAACGCCACCATAACAGAGCGGCGGGACGAAGTTTCAGCCACGTCTATAGCAGTGACCTTCGACATCGATGAAGGAGATCGGGTTCGTGTCGTCGATATTCAGTTCGAGGGTAATAGTGTGTTCGGCGACGGCAAGCTTCGTAGCCAGATGAAGTACGTAAAGGAAGCTGGTCTGCTCTCACGCATCCGCGGCCAGGACATACTCGATCGCGAAAAGCTCGAGTTTGATTTGAGACGGGTTGATAACTACATGCGGTCGAAGGGATATTTGCAGGCGCGACATGGAGAAGCGCGCGTCGAAGGCGTCGGCCCCCGCCGCACCGGTTTCCCAATACTGCCTTTGCCATTTCTCTCCTCTGTCGACGAGGGACTGCGCGTGACTGTCCCTATTGTTGAAGGAAAGCTCTACCGTATTGGTGAAATGAAGATCGAGGGCAACTCCATCTTTTCGGAACTACAAATCCGATCGGTCATTGGCCTTAACAAAGGCGATATTGCCAATGGTGAAAAGATTGGCAAGGCACTGTTTGAAAACCTGAAGAAGATCTACGGTGGCCAAGGTTTCATCGAGTACACCGCAGAACCGACTCCTACCTTCAAAGACAATCCACAGAATCCCGAGGAAGGCATCGTAGATTTCACAATTACTATCGAAGAAGGAAAGCAATTCTCGCTTAGAAGACTCGAGTTCATGGGAAATACGTTCACTCGTGACCCCGTGCTGCGCCGAGAAGTGCTGCTGAATGAAGGCGACATCTACAACCAAACCGCGTGGGAGTATTCGATTGTAAAGCTGAATCAGCTGGGATACTTCGATCCGATCGATAAAGACAAAGACGCCGACTTTCGGACCAATGAAGAGGAGGCCACCGTCGACATCAATCTCAAAGTCACGGAAAAGGGCCGGCAACAGATATCTTTCAATGGTGGTGTTTCCGGTATTGGCGGTTCATTCTTTGGACTTGAATACTCAACCAACAATCTCCTTGGCCGCGGCGAAATACTCTCTGTAAATTTATCGGCCGGTAATCGCCAGCGCTACTTTCAATTCTCTTTTACGGAACCATATATCAGGAACCGACCGATCACCGCAGGGTTTTCTCTATTTGTGTTTAGCCAGAAGTTTTTTGGAGAAGGCACCTTCCTCTCGCAAAATACAGCGGCGCAGCAGGGTCTTCAAGGTTCCATACTCGATTTCTTCAACGTGAGCGAGGAGAACTTGTTTACTCGCGACTCTTATGGAGGGTCGATATTCGCCAGCGCGCCGCTGTCGGAGTTTTATCGTAAACGCCGCTTCACACAATTCTCGCGCATTGGGGCCTCCTACCAGTTTTCCACTTCAAGCGTGAAGGATCCACAGGTGAACGAAGCAGGAAACGCAAATCAATTTATCCCTGTGGTCTACAGTCAGCCAAATATCATCACGAGTCGTGGAACGCTTACCTTCACCTACGATACGCGGAATGCGAGCATAGATCCTACCAGTGGCCGAGAGGTCTCAATGGCCATTGCGATTGCGGGGTTGGGCGGTGATGTGCGCACATATCAGCCGACGCTCTCCTATACTCAGTTCTTCCCTGTGAGACGAAAGCGAGCTGAGAGACCCGAGGTTTTCGGATTCCGATTGATCGCCGGCACCGTAGGCAGCTTTGCGACGTCAGCCAAAGTCAGAAACTCCAACTCGCTCGCGTTCGTCGATGGCATCCCGATCTTTGAGCGTTATTTCCTTGGCGATGAGTTTACTATTCGAGGCTATAATGTTCGCTCGATTAGCCCGATTGCGCCGCTCGATACTTTTGTAACGTCGCGCAATGTGGTTCTGGCCTCGAACCCTTCCGGCACTCCAGTTCCAGTTCCTGGACTTCCAGCTTCCCTGGCGAACGTTGGTGTGTTCACCGGCCCGACGGGAAGCAACGTCGTGCAATTGCCGCGCTCTTTCACATCGGTTGGTGGGGATACGCAGGTGCTTGGCAACTTTGAGTACAGGATACCCATAGTAGGTGATACGGTTAGTTTGGCGGGTTTTGCTGACATTGGATCGGCTTTTAACCTGCGCTCCAAACGGGATCAGATCTTCTCCAGTAACTTCCTGGCGGACCAGCCATTTCTTTCTACTGTCGGCGCCATTCGTTGTCCCCGTTTCGCTGCTGGAATCGCGCCTGTAAGCCTCAGCAGCCTGGTCCTATGCAATCAGACGCAGTTTGCCTCCTCGCCCTTCTTGAGTCTGGTGGCGCGCGACAACCGTCTGGTCACTCAGTCGGAGCTGGATTCTGCGCAGGGGGGCCAGATTGACCCATTTACGCAAATGCCGTTTGGTTTTCAGCCTGTCTTTTTGAGAGGTGAGGCGCAGACCAACACTGCTGTGCGCCTGTCACAGAGCCTGTTCGACAAGCTGGGCGACTTTCGGTCGAGTCTGGGGATGGAGGTACGGGTTCAGGTCCCCATCCTAAACGTGCCTTTTCGCCTGATCTTTGCGTATAATCCCAACGCCCGGCAGAACCAGTTTATTGACGGCTTCCCGTTCTTCTTCAACGAAAAGAAGAAAGTCGTTCGTTTCAGCGTTGGGCGTACGTTTTGAGGCCAACCATTGCGGCGGTCCTGAACAACTAAGTTAGCACCGCTTTTTGAATATAAGGAGCATTTCAGTAAGGTTATGAAGATATATCGATTGATTGCGGCGGCTTTCGTTACAGCCATCGCTCTTTCCCCCACGTTTGCCCAGCAGCAGAGACCGGCGCAGCCCGCCGCTCCAGCTCCAGCGACGGCTTCTCAAGCAAATATACCTGAGAGTAAGGTTGCGCTTATCAATACCGAAGCTTTTGCCGATGAGAAGCAAGGCATTGTTCGGATTGTTACAGCTATGAAGCGTGTCGAGAGCGAGTTCCAGCCGCGCAGAACCGAGTTGCAACAGCTGCAACAAAAAGTAAATCAGCTGACGGAAGACATTAATAAGACGACGCCTATTGCAGCTCCTCAAGAGATCCAGAGGAAGCAGGACACGCTCGACCAGGCAAAAAAGGACGCGCAACGAAAGGGTGAAGATGCGCAGACCGCCTACAATAAGCGGATGCAAGAAGTGTTGGGACCGGTTTATGAAGATCTAGGCAAAGCACTCGACACCTTCGCCAAAGCCCGCGGTGTTACGCTCTTGCTGGATGTGTCGAAGATTGGTCCTGCGATTCTAAATACTCCGCCGGAAGCAATGGACGTAACCCGAGCATTTATCACCGAATTTAATACGAAGTTTCCAGCTACTGCATCAGTGACGCCCCCACAGTGAGCCTCCTGATTAAAGGGGTGCAGACAGGGATGCGGTGCACGGGTTTCTCTCGTGGGCCGCTTCTCTTGTTTTGACTATGGAAACTCTTCTCGATTCGCTGGCCATTCAGCAACTCCTACCACACCGCTTTCCATTTCTTCTGGTGGATCGGATTGTCGAACTTGTACCTCGTGTACGGATAGTCGGTCTGAAGCAGGTTACTATCAACGAGCCATTTTTTCAGGGGCACTTTCCGGGGGCGCCCGTTATGCCCGGTGTACTGGTGGTTGAGGCCTTGGCCCAAGTTGGCGCCGTTCTGGCCTTGCGAGAGATCGTGGATCGCGACCAAAAGCTGGTCCTCTTTACGGGCATAAAAGAAGCTCGGTTTCGTCGGCCTGTTGTCCCCGGCGACACATTGATTTTGGAAGTGACGGCGCTGCGAATCGGTTCGCGCGTACAGAGGATGCGGGGTGAAGCAAAGGTCGATGGTCAGCTTGCTGCAAATGCCGACATAATGAGCATAATCGCGGATCGCGGCGCTGCTTCGAATGCAGGTGAGTAGCGTCACCTGGAGTCCAGCAATAAGCAATACCCCAGGCCAGACGCCAAGAAAACAGATGGCTGCTGCCACCTATTCCACCAACGTTCATCCAACCGCAATTATCAATCCGCGCGCGCGGCTGGGCGCGGGTTGTCACGTCGGTCCATATTCTGTAGTCGGTGAAGACGTTGAATTAGCCGATGGCGCGCGGATCGAATCCCATTGCGTCATAGATGGTCGCACGTCTATAGGCGAAGGTACTCATGTGTATCCGTTCGTATCGATCGGTTTGGCGGCACAGGACCTTAAGTACGCGGGCGAACCTTCGGAGACGCGTATTGGGCGCCGTAACCGCATTCGGGAGTTTGTCACGATCCATCGGGGCACAGCAGGCGGCGGTATGGTTACCGAGATCGGGGACGACTGTTTACTCATGGCTCAGGCCCACGTCGCGCACGACTGCCACCTCGGCAACGGCGTCATCATGGCAAACGCCGCCACGCTTGCTGGGCACGTAATAATTGAAGAAGGGGCGAACATTGGAGCGTATTCCGGAATTCACCAGTTTTGCCGCATCGGGCGTGAGGCCTACGTCGGTGGCTATTCGGTCCTGGTTAAGGACGCATTGCCATTTGCACTGACCGTTGGGAATCACGCGCGTTGCTATGGCTTGAACGTTACCGGAATGAAACGCCGCGGCTACCCAAAAACGGTAATTGCACAGCTTCACCATGCCTTCCACCTCTTACTCTCCTCAAAGCTCAATACCACTCAAGCGCTGAAACGTATTCGTGACGAGATGAACAGCGCACCGGAAATTGAGCTGCTGGTCCAATTCATCGAAACGTCTAAGCGCGGCGTCATAAAATGAAATATGGACTAATTGCCGGAAATGGCAGATTTCCTTTCCTGGTAATCGAAGGCGCTAAACGAGTGGGCGCATCCGTCTCTGTAGCCGCCATCCACGAAGAGACTTCTCCTGAAATTGAGAATCTTGCCGACCGGTTAAGTTGGGTTGGGATCGGGCAACTGGGCAAAATGATTCGCTTCTTCAAAGATGAGGGAGTTGAGAGGGCTATCATGGCCGGCCAGGTCAAGCACTTTCAAATCTTTAGCCGAGCCATTCCTGACGCTCGAATGCTGAAACTACTGCTCAAGCTACCGCGGCGCAATACGGATTCACTAATCTCGGCAATAGCCGATGAGTTGGCGGCAGAGGGGATTGAGCTAATTGACTCGACCTATTTCCTGAAGGACTCAGTCCCGCAGGCGGGCATTCTGACGCAGCGTGGTCCTGGCACACGCGAGCGCCTGGATATCGACTACGGATTGGAAATAGCCGGCAAGGTGGGCGGGTTGAATCTGGGCCAGACGATAGTGGTACGCGGAAAAGCATGCGTGGCCATCGAAGCCATGGAAGGGACTGATGCCACCATCCGGCGTGCAGGGCAGCTCACACGAGGGCGCTCCGGCGCAACCATTCTCGGAAAACGAGCCAATCTCGCCGGCGGACACCTGACTGTCGTGAAACTGGCGCGACCGGATCAGGATATGCGATTTGATGTTCCCGTAGTTGGTATTCCTACGCTGGAAGTGATGATCGAGGCGGGCGCCACCTGCCTTTGTATTAGCGCTGGCAAGACTCTAATCTTCGACCGCCCGCAGATGGTCGACCGTGCTGACAGGCACAAAATAGCAGTAATGGCGGTCTAGTCTTCGGTATGGTGATTTTGCTCCTTGTCCTCGGCATCCTGGCTGGGCGGGGTTTGGCTGGGCACCCTGTACTCCTCATTAACCCAGCGGCCGAGATCCACCAGCTTGCAGCGCTCGGAGCAAAACGGGCGAAAGGTATTATCCTGCCACTGGACAGGCTTGTCGCAGGAAGGACACTTCATTTAGAAACTGCCGCAAGGGCCCGACTTGAATTGTAGTTGACTTTATTGCCGGTGTTGTTATAACCCGCTCAGGAGGCCAAAGCCTCGCGCCGTTTGACCAGAATACGCCGTTTAACGAACTCAATCGTACCCTCCCGACGCATGGCATTCAAGCGCACTGTCACACTCTCGCGGGTTGAACCGACAATTGAGGCTATCTCCCTGTGAGGCAGTGAGATATCGATCAATACACCTTCCCTTTCCGGCACGCCGTAGCGATCAGAAAAATCGGCCAACAAGCGGTCGAGGCGAGCCGGAATCGCATTTAGCGCAAAGTCTGCCAGTCGCCGCTCAGCATTTTCAAGTCGTTGACCGATCAAGCGGAAAGTGTAATCATGAAGGCGGTTATCCTCAACCATCCCCCTTTTGAAATCCCCCGCTGGAATTCGCAGTAGGCGTGATTGCTCATAGGCAATGGCGCAGTTTTCACGCCGGTTAGCTGGAGAATAGAGAGCCGATTCCCCAAAAAGTGAGCCTTCGGGGAGAATGTCGATGATTGCCTCGCGCTTAGTATCGCTTTCGATGCGGCATAGCTTAATTCTTCCTTGTACAATGGCATACAGGGAATCGGCCTGTTCCCCGGCACGATAAACAAAACGGCGCCGGGCCACATCAGTGATTGAGGCAGCGGAAGCTAGTTGGGTAATTAGCGATTCGCTAAGCGTGACGCCAAATTCCAGGTTTTGTATGAGTTTGGCGCGAGCTTCGACGCCATAACTAGAGGGCCGCTTTGGCTGAGTTTCTCTCTTTTCAGTAGCGTTCATGGTGGGGATTTGAGTTAATAGGTTAAGGGAAAGCCTGCACGATGGGTGTGTCAGGCTCAATCCAGTGCCGGCTCAAACTCGAGCCCGATATGTAAGGGAACCCTGGTGAAAATTACCCGAGGGCATTGAACGTGCTCAGCTATTGTTACTGGTTTCGGCGATTGGCGAGTGCTAACGAAAACGAACAATCTCTGAATGCACCGACTTTACCACGAACCATGGACCGGCGCAAGAATTATACGCGGAGTTAGCAAGAGCGGATGACGCAGAAATTCAAAGTGCTGGTAGTAGATGACGACGCTGATAAGCTCAATCTACTCGTCATGGCGCTAAACATGGCTGGCTACGAAGTTTTGACGGCAGTTGACGGCCAGGAAGCACTAAAAGCCATGGCTCTGTGCGAACCCGACCTGGTAATTTCCGACGTGATGATGCCGCGAATGAACGGTTTCGACCTCGCGCGGCATATTCGTCAAAATCCTCAGACGAAGTTTATCCCTGTCATTCTGCAGACCGCCGCCCGCCATCTCGCTGAAGACCTGCGGCTGGGATCTGAAGTGGGCGCGTTAGGCTACATTACAGATCCAACAGATCTTGAATTGCTGCTTGCGCGCGCCCGCACTTTACTGGATTTCAAGGCCTACCTCGACTCATGCGAAGAAGCCGCGTTCACCGATCATCTTACGGGCCTCGCCAATCGCCGCAGGTTCGAGCGTCACATGGATCGTGAAGTCGCTCGTACCCTGCGTTATGGCCATCCGTTCTGCCTCCTAATGCTCGATATTGACAATTTCAAGAATGTTAACGATACCCACGGGCACGAAGCCGGCGACCTGGCGATGAAAAAACTGGCCAAAGTCCTGCAGGAAGGCACCCGTGGCATCGATCTGGCTGCACGTATCGGTGGCGAGGAATTTGCCATCATACTCACGGAAACTGCTCTCGCATCCGCCATGGAGGTCGCGGAGCGGCTTAGAGTCGCAATAAGGTCAGTCAAAATGCCGACCGTGGGCACCCTTACCGCTAGTTTCGGGGTGGCCGAATGTCCAACCTGCGCTACAGACACCCGCAACCTTTTGGCGTGCGCTGACGCCGCTCTCTACCAGGCTAAGCGAGACGGACGCGACCGGGTGGCCTCATCGGCATTCAGCAAGATGAACTCCGCAGCCGCTGGAGACGTACTAATCACTAGTTAGCAGGTCCATTTGGGCCGTAGGACCTATTTTTGGTTGCATTAATGGCTGATTATAAAGACACAATTGACGAGTGGCAGAAAGCGGCGCGTCGCAAGGCCCGCGAGCTTGACGAAAAGTTTGCGCTTTCAGATCTCGTGGAAGAGGGGGCCCGAGTTGCCGGAGAGGCCGCTCGACGTGGCGCTGATACCGTGGCTAGTGGCGCGGAGAAGCTGAAGAGCGAGGCCGAACGTTTGAAAGCTGAGGCGGAGGCGAGTGAGACCGCCAAACGTGTCGCTGAAGAAGCCTTTCGCAGCGCGAAGAAAGCGGGTGAGGTTTTTCGCGACGTCGCCGGAAGCGCCGGCAAGAAAGCCGGCAAGGTTGTGGAGGATGCTCGCGGATATTATGGCCGCGCGTCACAACTCTACGACACCGGCGCTCGATTTACGCGAGCTTCCACCGCCGCCACCGCCGGTATGCTGAAAGCCGGTGATTGGATCAAGAGGAATCCCGGCAAGGCAGCGCTCGTCTCCATTTCCCTGGCAATGGGCGTTCGCACAGGTGCTGCCTTCCCCGGAATTGATGCAGTCCTGTTGGGTGCGCACCCCCACTGGTTCACACACTCTGCTTTACCTGTGTATGGGTTGCGAAAGCTTGGCGAGAAGTTTGACGCTTATCTGCGTAAGCAGGAAGAGTTGATTCAAGAAGGCAAGCTCGAGCAGGCTGAGCGGAAACGCATCGAGTTTGAACGCAACCTCACCAAACTCGTTGGCGCACCCTTGCTTGGAGCTTTTAGTTGCGCTGCCGGTGCAGCTCTATGGGCTCAGATTCTGCAACCGGGCCGCATTACTGGCGCTCCTATCAGTTGGTTGTTGGGAGGAAACCCTTTTCTCGATGGTGTCTGGCTCTTTGGGAATGGCCTAATCTGTTTTCATCAGGGCTACAAATTTTTCATGATTGCTCTTGCAGATCAGGCCGAAGTCGCTCGAGTAGTGGGCGAAATCAAAGGACTTCTCCCCGAAGTCAGTGTTTCCTAGTGGCTTAAGTGATGGTTAGAGGAAAAGGGTAGAACGAAAGCACAAAAACGATCAGTGTCACTACGGCAACCAGACGCCGCCCACTTCCCAGCGGTTCCATTTGACGCGGCATCGGATGACGGACCTTAACCATTATTGCTAGCAGCAGGGCGTATAGGAAGCCACTTGGACTTCCGTGCCAGAAGTAACCCAGTACAGCCAGCACTGCCATTATTACAAACGCTACACGGCCTATTAACATGTGCATTCTTTGCCCTAACACGGCAAAAGTTCCGTGAGCACCATCGAGTTGTCCCACCGGCATTAAATTCAAACTAGTTACCAATAGTCCGAGCCAGGCCGACATGTAATAAGGATTTGTCAACGTGTTGGTGAGTTGAACTCCGTAAAATCTGGCAATCAGACGAAACAGAAGGGGATCATTGAAAATGATAGCTTCGCCGACCACTGGTGGCGCAGGTTGCAGGCTCAGGATCCCTACAAGGGCAATGGGCAGAGTTACGACGAAGCCCGCCAGTGGGCCAGCCAGTCCAATATCGAAAAGGGCGCGGCGGGTGGGAATGGGAGACCTGATCTTAATGAAGGCGCCAAACGTTCCTGCCAAAAAGAGAGGTGGTGCGGGAATAAAGAAAGGCAACGTCGCGCTCACGCCGTAACGCTGGCATGCAAGGTAATGACCGAGTTCATGTGCAGTAAGAATTGCGAGCAGCGTCGCAGAAAACACCAACCCGTCGCGTATTATGTGGGGATGGTGAAGGGCGAAGTTCATGAGTGTAGCTATAGTTCGTAGATAATACTGAGGCACAAAAAGAAGGTAATCAGTCAAACTAGAGGGTGGCGGAACCAAGACATCCACTCCTGGCTCCGCTATGACGATTCCAGCAATTATGGTTGTGATGACCGTGATTAGGAACAGGAGAGAGTGCACGACCCACTCTCGCCGAGTTGGCCAGAGAATTCGGCGGTGAATAGCTTGCGCGGCGTTAACTAATTGGGGAACAACCTGAACGGAATCTGCCATAAGGCACTTTCGTAAATACGTGAGGCTAGAAGCTGCACATTGTTTGTAGCAGGATCTAGCCTCAATGCGAAACTTTCAAACGGTTTTTCAGCTTATATACTGGAATCGGATGATTCCAAATCATCGGCGAAGTCGTCGCCATCGTGCGCCTGCAGCTCTTTGCCAGGCTTGAAACGGATTGTCTTGCCGGAAGGTATAGCCACCTCTTCCCCGGTGCGCGGGTTACGACCTACTCCGCGTTTCCGGGGTTTCACCACAAATACCCCGAAACCTCGCAGCTCAATTCGTTCACCGCGCGTCAACGCCTCCTTCATAGAGTGGAAGAGGGCATCCACCGCCTGTTCAGCTTTCATCTTAGGTACGCCGGTTTTGTCTGCGACCCGGTTGATGATGTCCAGTTTGATCAAGTCTTTCACCTCCGTTCGCGTGAGCAAGAATTCTCCGGGCTTTGGATTTGCAGGGTGCGATGATAGAGAGCGGCAGTTGAAACTGTCAACTAATTTGGTGCAGGGTAATCCCGTCCGTACCTTTGTCCAAATATTCGGGGTTAGACCACCGGATAAAGACTGTTTGACAAGCAAATGTGTGAAAGTTAACCTCAAATACTGCGTTTGCAGTTTGCGCGCAGTTCGAATCTCAATATGTTGATAGGAACTCATGTTAGGAATTAAAACCCGGCGCCCACCGCCTTTCGGCGGCATTCACGTTGACGATGACAAGGACATTCAGGTTGAAAGGCCTGAAAACAGCTCTGGCAGTAATCTGTGGAGTGAAGCGCGGTTGTTGCTCCGAGACCTCATATTTGCATTGATGGTTGCCGCCCTGGTAGTTGTTTTTGTTGTGCAACCCGTAAAAGTAGAAGGTACGTCCATGCTGCCGCGCCTCCATGATGGAGAGCGAATATTTGTAAACAAACTGATCTATTACGACGAATATGGTTGGGCCCCCAAAGTTGAACGCGGCGATATAGTTGTCTTCTGGTTTCCCGATGATCCTTCAAAGAGCTACATCAAACGCGTCATAGGCTTACCTGGCGACAGAGTAGAGATCCATGAGGGTGTTGTTCGTGTAAACGGCAGAGACCTGAATGAACAGTATCTTGACTCACGTTTGAATCTGACACACAGAAGTCAGCCAGAGATTTATGTGAGACCGAACTATTATTTTGTAATGGGCGACAATCGCGATAACTCCAGCGACTCGCGAATTTGGGGACTTGTGCCGAAGAAATATGTTTACGGTAAGGCGTTATTTCGTTATTGGCCGCTGACGGCCGCCAGCGTGATCCACCACGAAAACATCTCACCTGTAGTACCGCCGTCTTCGACGTATCGTCCTGAGGTGCAGCAGTTGCCCGATCCTCTGCAGGAACCGGAATGAAGCTGGCAAGTTGAGAGTTGATGTGATCGCCTTCGACTGGTTACGTCTGCTACTAATGGTATTTTACGCACCGGCCCGCGGCATCCGTGAGGTACGCGACCGTGCCACTCTGGCTTCTTCTGGACTCGTAGCACTGGTTGTTCATGCGGTCTTCTTCTTCACGCTGATCTATTTTGGCGGTGTGATCAATCTGCGCCGGCCGCTCACTGTGCTCCTGGTGTTCTTCCAGTCAGCGGGCTCGCTGCTCTTTATTGCTCTGGTGTTTGTCCCTCTAACCCTTTTTCTAGCCAACTTATTTGAGCGACGGGCAAGCTTTCGGTTATTGGTCCAGCAAGAGTATTCGGTGCTGACCTCTACGATGTTTTATGCGCTGATGGCCTCCAGCCTGGTAACAACGTTACTAACCGTTGTGGGAAGATTATTGGGCCTTCAGCAGATGCTGGGTGAACGGCTGCTTGCCTGGACCATAGCTCAACGGAGCCAGATCCCTCCGGAGATGCTGCCGGCGTTTGATGAACGCCTACTGCGGCCAGAGCTCTTTGCGACCGTAGTGCCGGTTATGGTGTTATTTGCGATGTTCGCGTTCTGGTCAATGTTTGTGCTTCGGGTGGTGTTCCGCTTGTCATGGTTGCGGGCCGTCATGCTTGTGCTGGTCAGCGGCACATTACTCTTCCCGGCGTCATTCGTTCTACTGCCGCTTTTTACGACGATTCTCGCATCACCCTTTCTCCTTCTGCTGATATTTCTGCTTCTGCGCGGCTACGTATCAGAGATCACTCGAGCCCAACGGGCGCGAGAAACGTTTCGACAGAACCTTGAGGCTGCTACGCTTAACCCCGCCGACTCTTCTGCCCACTACAATCTGGGCCTCATTCACCAGCAACGTGGGGAACTTGATGCTGCCCGCGAACGCTTTGAACGGGCCGTCTCAATTGATCCGGAGGAGATAGATTCGCATTATCAACTCGGACGTATTGCGCGGCAGCAAAAAAGGCTGAGCGATGCAATTCGCCATTTTGAAGAGGTGGTTTCGCGAGATCCAGTCCACGCGCAGCACGAAATCTGGCGAGAAGTGGGGGCCACCTATATAGCAGCTAATCAGTTCGAAGACGCGCACAACGCGCTGGAGCGTTTTCTGGCGCGCCGCTCGTCAGATCCCGAAGCCTTATATCTGATGGGTCGTGCTCACGCAGGACTCGGTCACAGGCGCGAAGCTGCCAACTCCATGCAGGCATGCATTGAAGCCGTCAAGAGCGGCCCCGCCTACAAGTATCGCGCTGAGAAAAGATGGCTTAACGAGGCGCAACAGTTTCTCAGATCACAGGTATGACTGCTCAAACCAGCAAAGCCCGCGAACGGTGCGCAGCGGTCCTGGCCCTGGAAGACGGCCGTACTTTCTCGGGTCGCTCGTGGGCTGCCACAGGAGAGGTTTGCGGCGAGATGGTTTTCAACACTTCCATGACGGGTTATCAGGAGGTTTTAACGGATCCATCTTATGCTGGACAGATTGTTTGCATGACCTATCCTCTGATCGGCAACTGCGGAGTGAACAGTGACGACGAGGAGTCGTCGCGACCGTGGGTGGAAGGGTTTGTAGTCAGAGAGGCGAGTCGAATCGCGTCAAGCTGGCGTGCTCAGGAGAGTCTCGAGTCGTACCTGAAGCGCTGGAACATTGTTGCTATCGAAGGTATCGACACTCGGGCATTGGTTCGGCATATTCGGAATAAGGGTGCCATGCGCGCTTGTCTCTCGACTGTCGATCTTCTCGAGGACAGCCTCATTCAGAAGGCGCGCAGCTCGCCGCCTATGGAAAATCGCGAGCTTGCCAGCGTTGTGACTACAAAAGCGCCCTACACAATACCAGCTGCCGGCGAGGAGCGTTTTCACGTCGTCTGCTACGACTTCGGTGTAAAGAGAAATTCCTTGCGTGAACTGGCTGAGATGGGCTGCCGGATCACGGTGGTACCTGCGTCTACATCCGCCGCTCAGGTTCTGGCATTGCGGCCGCACGGCATCTTCCTGTCGAATGGGCCCGGTGATCCTGCCTCCATGAATAATGAGGTCGAGGAGATTAAGGATTTGCTAACCGCCGGCATCCCAACCTTCGGCATCTGTTTTGGTCACCAGTTGCTTGGCAGGGCCTTTGGTGCGAAGACCTTTAAGCTCACGTTCGGGCATCGCGGCGGCAATCAGCCGGTCAAAGATTTGAAGGAAGGTGGTGTCGAGATCACCTCACACAATCACGGGTTTGCAGTGTTGCCGGATAGTCTGCCCGCTGACGTGGAGATAACTCATATTAATCTGAACGATGGATGTGTGGAGGGGATGCGCCATCGGCAACTGCCCGTGATATCGGTGCAATACCATCCGGAAGCCGCGCCTGGTCCGCACGATGCGGAACACCACTTTCAGCAGTTTGTGGACCTTATGGAAAAAAGAATCATTTGACATTTGACACTTGACATTAGTCATTTGTCATTGAAAAGAATGCGGGGACAACGTCGTATTTTCAAAAAGCCACTCGCCAGGAAGGCTTTCAAATGACAAATGACGAACGTCAAATGTCAAATGATATATTCAAAAAGCCACTCGCCAGGAAGGCTTTCAAATGACAAATGACTAATGTCAAGTGTCAAATGTCAAATGATCACTCTTCCGCAGGCACTTTCTTCAGCTCGCCGGTCGTGAGGTCTGGTCGCGCAAGAGCCATCTCCTCGGGTGTTGTCTTTGCGTTCGGATAACCAGTTCCGGTGCTCTCGGTCTGATTTGCCGCGTTCGGCTCCAACAGATCTGCAATTCCCTGGCTGCCTCGATGCTCGAGCCAGTGCCGGTAACTCACCGTTAAAATAGCGACAGCCGGAATGGCGAGAAATATTCCTGCCACACCGGCCAGCTCTGCTCCGGAGAGAATGGCAAATATCACGGCAAGTGGATGAAGGTGGATACCCTGACCGATCAGTCGCGGATAGATAAAATAGTCTTGAGCGATTCTCAGGAGTCCAAGGAAGAGCAGCGCAAGCAATGCGGAAAAGAGACCGGCGTGAAGCGTTGCCAGAACTGCCACGAGCACGGCAATCAAAAGAGGACCAACCAGAGGGACAAATTCAAAAACTCCGGCAATAAATCCCAGTACCAGCGGACTCGGCAGCCTAAGCAATGTAAATCCCAGGGCACAGACCAGACCGATAAAGAAACAAGCCGTCAACTGCGCGCGTGTGTAAGCTGCGAGTGTGCTGCTCACGTCCTGGAAAAACTCGTCGCCGCGCCAACGCCATCTGCCACGTGGCAACATCTGTAATGCCGAACGACGAAACGTCTCAGCGTCCTTCAAAAGAAAGAAACTGAGTATCGGAATCAGGATCAGCCACGGAATGTAGGCTACCCAGGTAAACACGGCCGTCACAAACAGACTTACATTCTGGCTAACTCTCTCTACTATGCCCGGCACCGCTCGATTAATCGCATCCATCAAAGGACCCGGCATGCGGTAAAGGCGAAAGTACTCATCCAAACCCTGCATGTTAGTGCCTAGAGTCTTCCAGTAGGCACGTGCCTGTTGGGTGAATTCCGGAAGCTGGCTGCTCAAG
>Ga0214473_10000750_pt1 | contig 44762 bp, 35 predicted proteins | sample RVTome_7_FD_203509 | JGI IMG/M metagenome (GOLD analysis project Ga0214473, IMG submission 203509) | Soil microbial communities from uranium-contaminated site in the Upper Colorado River Basin, Wyoming, United States - RVT98D197 | ecosystem: Environmental > Terrestrial > Soil > Contaminated >...
CCCCGACGGAGTTCGAAGAGGTATATTATCGCAGTGGAAAAGCGCAGGTCCACGTGGCCTGACTCAACAAAAACAGTCTCCGGGAAAACCGGGGCGGTTCATGCCACTCGGCAGACATATCAGAAACTGCTGACTCCAGAGTACTTCAACCGCGAGATTTTGGTGGAAGCGATTCATCCCGAGTGGGTGCAGGATAATCAGATCAGATTCAAAGTGACCAAAGCCGGACGGCAGGAGTACAATATCCTATTGATACATCAAGCCAACATGGCCGAGAAGAATTACCAAGAAGCCAATGATCTCAAGGAGGCCGGTAACTGTAGCGAGGCGATCCGCAAACTTCGGAATGCAATCACATCCTATCCGCAGCCCAGGCATTTCACACTCTGGGTACAGATCATTGGCGACATGCTGGATCGTCATATCGACGTTGAAGATGAACTTCAGAACCACGAGTCTTTGGTAGTTGAGACGGACTACTTCCGTGGATTGTCAGCCCAGTTTAAATACAGCTACTTCCTTCAACTGGGAGACAGGTTTTCCACGTCTCTTGGATCAGCCTGGATTCTTGACTCCGGGGCCGCACCATCACTATATGTAGTCACGATTCAATCGTTTGACGCGGCAATCAGCCTCGAGCCCAAGGACGCTAGGGCATTCCAAGGTAAGTACCTCGCTCACATGCGGCAGGGCAATTATGAATTGGCAATATCCACAATCCAGGGTTTCTTCGAAGCTGCTCCAGGTTACACCGGTCAAAACGTTATGAAAGTGTTTCTCACTGACTGGGGTACATCACTGGAGGTGCTGACGAGCTTTCCCAAGAGGTTCCTCCATGAGTATCGCGATTCCATCGAATCCAATCCCGAATACAGAAGACTCTGGATAGACTATCTGGCTAAACTAAGGCAGTATGACCCCATCATCATCGAAGGAAACTCAAAACTAGATGATCGCTTGATCGCGTTGTCAAATCTGGGTAAATCACTCGTCGGAGGTGAATAATGAATGACGATAGGCTCTTGGTAAGGGTGGTTGTGATTACAGGGACGATCGTATCAGCGCTGATATCATTGATCGTTGTGACCACGGTAGCGTATTCCAAGGTCATTCACCCGGAATTCGAGACTCCCGAGGTGCTGACAAACTGGGGAGGATTGATCATTGGATTCTACTTCGGGTCCTTTCTAAGCATGATCAGAATCAGGCCTGGGACTGCTCAAACCGGACGTGCAGAGGTTGGCTAACCTACATGCTATCCGGGAAGAGGATGCACGACGATCTAGACCCTCCGAGAGAAGACCACCGCGGCTACGCGAGACGCACAACGTCACAATCACCGCCCTCCAATCACCGCCGCGCGAAGCGCGAAAAAGCGCTTTATCGCCCCTCTGCCTTCATGATCTTCTGCACCCGCGCCACATGCCGGCCACCCTCGAACGGCGTGGCCAGGAAGGTCTTGATGATCTCTTCGAGTTGGTCCTCGGGGGTGTACTTCTGCGCCAATGTCAGCACGTTGGCGTTGTTATGCGAGCGAGTGAGGAAAGCCATGTCCGGGCAGAGCGCCATGCCGGCCCGGATGCCCTTGACCTTGTTGCAGGCCATGTTCATCCCGTTGCCGGTCCAGCAAACGGTGATGCCGAAGTCGACCTCCCCCGCCGCCACCGCGTGCGCCGCCTTCAGCCCGAAGTCGGGATAGTCGACCGAGTTCTTGGAGTCGGTGCCGAAGTCAATAACTTCGTGGCCAAGGGATTCAAGGATTGCTTTAACTTTCTCCTTGAACTCAAACCCGGCGTGGTCGCAGGCCACTGCGATTTTCATCTAGACCGGCACTCCCTCGTACTTCGGCACAATCGTCAGCCAGCCGTACTTGTCCTCGACGTTCCCCTTAACGATGTCGAAAAACGCCTTCTGCAACTCGCGCGTGATCGGGCCGGCTTTCCCCTCGCCGATGACGATGTTGTCGATCTTCGAAATCGGCGTGATCTCAGCGGCCGAACCGGTGAAGAACACCTCGTCGGCCAGGTACAGCGATTCGCGCGGGACGTTTTGCTCGATCACCTTGATACCCATATCCTCGCCCAGCTTGATGACCGAACTGCGGGTGATGCCGGGCAGGATGGAGGCGGAAAACGTGGGCGTGATGAGCGCCCCTTTGCGCACCAGGAAGATGTTCTCCCCCGATCCTTCGGAAACGTGACCGTAGACGTCGAGCGCGATCCCCTCGGAGTAGCCGTGGCTGAGCGCTTCCTGTTTGATCAATTGGCTGTTCATGTAGTTCGCGCCCGCCTTGGACATGGCCGGCATGGTGTTCGGGGCGATGCGGCGCCACGACGAGACACAGACCGACACCCCGTTCTCAAGCGCTTCCTCCCCCAGGTACTGCCCCCATGGCCAGGCGGCAATAGCCACTTCCATCGGACAGGAAGTGGGATCGACACCCAATGAGTTATAACCACGGTAAGCTACCGGGCGCACATAACACTCTTCGAGGTTGTTTATGCCGATGGTGTCCAGAATGGCCTGGTCGATCTGATCGGCCGTGTACGGCATCGGCATCCGGTAGATTTTAGCCGAGTTCAGCAGTCGCTCGGAATGATCCCGCAGGCGGAAACAGGCTGCTCCCTTGCGTGTCTTGTAGGCGCGCATCCCTTCGAACACCGACGACCCGTAATGTATGACATGGGAGAGCACGTGTATTTTGGCGTCGTCCCACTTGACCATCTTGCCGTTCATCCAGATGAATTCAGTCTTATTGAATGCCATAGGACCTCCTCAGTCAGTCTGCTACCGTTCATCGTCTGACGCTATAATAAGCGACATCAGGGACAAATTCAACGAAAATCGTTCGGCAGAGACGGCCGGTCGATTTCACCTGCAAAAGCCGGGATAACCGCTCGATTGTACCGGTACCCCACCCAACGGGTGGGTTTATTTACGATGTGCACTTGCCGCACTTATCTAGCGAGCGACACGTGTCCGCCTGTGTCGTCATTTAGCCCTTTGCCCGTATTGTAGGACCCACCTGTCGCTCCGCTTTAGGTGGGGTACCGATGTGTGGGAAGGCAAGAGGTGGGGGGCTGTGGACGATTCAGGGATGAAAAAAGTGTTTGCTATCCTAATTTGAGTCTCTATTATGATTATTATTGCGCGCGCTCGCGGCATAAGGAGGATGCGAAATTGTAGGTTGCGTGACTGCCCAGAGCGGACTGCCGCGCACCAGCACATGAGGGTTGACCTACGTATCCGATTCGCGATGCAACTAATCTGGCAGACTTTTAACGGAGGTATACGGCCATGGGAAAGGGAAAGGATTACTCAGAAGTTGTAAAGCAGGCAGAGCAGGCTGTTGGAGCGGTGAAAGATCCCGAACTAAGACGAGTTGCTTTTGAAAAAATACTGGATGACTTGCTCGGAAGCAGTTCCGCAATTAACCCCAAGAAAAAGCCACCAAAACCGAGTGGCAGACGGCGATTAACCGGTGCTGGAAAGCCCAAGTCGGCTGGCCCACTATCATATGTGGAGGAGCTAGTTAACGATCACTTCTTTAGCAAGCCAAAGACAATTGCCCAAGTGAAAGCCGAACTCGAGAATCGTGGACATCATATTGCATTGACCAGCCTAAGTGGTCCGTTGCAGAAGCTTACTCTGAAAAAACAACTGCGTCGCCAAAAAACCAAAACGGCTGGAAAGAAACAAACCTACAGCTACTCTAACTGGTGATTCTATGAGCCGCGAAAACGCACGGCACGCTGGACAGTCGGACCCAAATAAGCTAGACTCGCTTGTCCAGGACGTTGTCGATGTCGCCAAGAAAGCCAAGAAACACCGGCAGAACCTGCAACGCGACAATTTCTACGGGAACAAGCTGGCTGCGCTTCGAATCGAGGCCACCAACACTTTCCAAAGGCTCACCTCCCGTTCGGCCGGTGATACTTCGGCCCTCGCTGAAATGATCGAGGAGGTGTTTTCGGCAACGACAGATCGCTCAAGGAGATTGGAAGTCGCGAGAGAGCTATCCTTTTCATTGAAAACAACCTGGCGCGGTCCAAAAGCGACAAGCGATGCGGCGTCAGACGAATCTCTGTTTCCTCTAAGCATACTAGAAAGCACCAAACGGACATACTTAGTTTCGATAGGCCGACAAATGAACAACTGCTATTTTGCTGGCTGGTATGACGCTTGTGCGGTAATGATGCGGCGGTTGGTCGAAATTGCCATAATTGAAGCATACGAAGGACAGAACATGTCCGGCAAGATCAAGAACAAAGATGGCGACTACTTCCAGCTCTCAAAATTAGTCTCGTTCGCGCTATCTGAGACTAATTGGAACCTATCACGGAATGCCAAGAATAACTTGCCGATACTGAGAAACATTGGTCATTGGTCTGCACATGGACGCTACTACAACGCGAAGAAGGAGGATATTGACAAAACTCAGCCGGGTTGTCGAATCGTAATCGAAGAATTCTTGCACCATGCTGGACTGCTAAAAAAGTAGCAATGGCTGGCTCTAGCGCGGGACCCCTGTGCTACGGATTCACTGGATTCCGGGTCAAGCCCGGAATGACGGATCGGATGGATTCCCGCCTGCGCGGGAATTACAGAGTGGAGGGCGCTATGTCTGCCGAACCGACTTCAGCAAATCCCGTGAGATCACCAACCGTTGGATCTCGGAGGTGCCTTCGCCGATTTCGCAGAGTTTGACGTCGCGCCAGATACGTTCGGCCGGGTAAGGACCCGTATAGCAGCCGACTTCGGCAAGAAGCTCGATAGCTTTGGCGGCGCTGCGGGTGGCGACTTCGGAGGCGTACAGTTTGGCCATCGCCGAGTTGCGCGCGAACGGCAGCTTGGCGTCTTTCATCATCGATGCTTCATAGATGAGAAGTCGGGCGGCTTCGATCTCAGTAGCCATCGTGGCCAGTTCGAAGCCGATAGCTTGACGAAAACCGATCGGCTTGCCGTTCTGCCTGGTCGTCGCGGCGTACTTGAGGGCGCAGTCAAGCGCACCCTGTCCCAGCCCCAGCGCCATGGCGCCGATAGAGATGCGACCGCCGTCGAGCGTGATCAACATCTGCTTGAACCCCTCCCCCATCTTGCCGAGGAGGTAGTCGTCCGACACCGTGACGTCATCGAAATGCAGCGAGGCGGTGTCCGAGCCACGCAGCCCCATCTTGTTCTCTTTCTTGCCGACCGAGTAACCCTTCATCTCCTTGTCGAGGATGAAACCGGTGATGGTTGGGTCCTTGGGGTCGTCGGAGGTCTTGGCCGTGGCGACGGTGGCGATGGCATACGAAGCGTTGGTGATGAAACACTTCGAGCCGTTGATCACCCATTGGTCGCCTTTGCGTTCGGCCATCGTCCTAGTGCCGCCGGCGTCGGAACCGGCTTCCGGTTCGGTCAGGCCGAAGGCCAGCATCTCCCCCGCCGCGGCGCGCGGCAAGTAGCGCTGCTTCTGGTCGTCGTTACCGAACGCGACAATCGGGAAGCAGCCGAGCGAATTATGCGCGGCCAGCGTGATACCGGTCGAACCGCAGACGCGCGACACTTCCTCGACGGCGATGGAATAACTGACGGTATCAATCGGCTGCCCGCCATACTGTTCATCGATGAGCATACTCATCAGACCGATCTCGGCCATCGGCTTGAGGTACTCGGCGGGGAAGCGCTGTTCAACGTCGATCTGCGACGCCTTGGGGGCGATCGTTTCCTTTACGAACGCTTGTATTTTCTCTCTATACTCGTGGTGTTTTTTCTCAAGCAAGACTCAGTCCTCAAGTATATCCTTGGCGATCACCATCCGCTGGGCCTCGGTGGTGCCTTCATAAATCTCCGTCAGGCGGGCGTCGCGGAAGTAGCGCTCGACCGCGTACTCCTTCATGTAGCCGTAGCCGCCGTGAATTTGTACGGCCTCGTTGACGATGTAGTTGGCGGTCTGTGAACAAAACAGTTTGGCCATGGAGCACTCGCGGTGGCACGGTTCCCCCAGGTCCTTCAGGTGTGCGGCGCGATAGGCCAGCAACCGGGAAGCGTCGAGACGCGTGGCCATGTCGGCGATCTTGAAGCGTATCGCCTGGAAGTTGGCGATGGGCTGCCCGAACTGATGACGCTCCTTGGAGTACTTGACCGCCTCGTCCAGCGCCGCCTGGGCGATACCGATAGCCTGGAACGACACACCGAGCCGCCCGGAGTTGAGAATACTCACGGCCATCTTGAAGCCGGCACCGATCTCACCCAACAGGTTCTCCTTGGGGACTTTGACGTCGGCGAGGCTGATCTCACGGGTGTCTGAGGCTTTCATGCCGCACTTCTTCTCCGGCTTGCCGAGCATGACCCCGTCCCAGCCCGGTTCGACGATGAAACAACTGATCCCGTGGTGACCTGCCTCGGAATCGGTCTTGGCGAAAACGATCAGGACGCCGGCCAAGCCGCCTGAAGTCACGAACGACTTGGTGCCGTTGAGCAGAAAGTGATCACCCTTGTCCACGGCGGTCGCCTTAAGCGAGGCGACGTCGGTGCCGGCGTCCGGCTCGGTGATACAGTAGGAACCAACCCATTCGCCGGTGACCATGCGGGTGAGATATTTCTGCTTAAGTTCCTCGGAACCAAACTTGGCCACGATCTCACAGCAGAGCGAGTTGTGCACCGAGACGAGGATGCCGAACCCGGCGCAACCGCCACAGATCTCTTCCAGCACGCCGCCGAAGGCGACCGCGCTCAGGCCCATGCCGCCGTATTCCTCCGGCGCCGTGAAACCGAGATAGCCGAGTTCGCCCGCCTCGTCGATCAGTTCGCGCGGGGTCGTCTCGTGTTCGTCGAATTCCTCGGCGCGCGGGTAGAGACGCTTCTCGGCGAACTCCCGCGCCATCTGTTTCAGTTCGAGATCGTCCTCGGAAAGTCTAAAATCCATCAATTTCTCCTCAGGAACTGTAGTCGTAGAAGCCACGTCCGGTTTTACGGCCGAGATATCCGGCTTGCACCATTTTCTTCAACAGCGGGCAAGGACGGTACTTGGGATCACCGAGACCCTCGTGCATCACTTCGAGAATAGCCAGGCAAACATCGAGTCCGATGAAGTCGGCCAGCGTCAGCGGCCCCATCGGATGCGCCATGCCCAGCTTCATCACTTCGTCGATAGCCTCGACCGTGCCCACGCCCTCCATATGGGCGTAGATCGCCTCGTTGATCATCGGCATGAGAATACGGTTGGCGATGAAACCGGGAAAGTCGTTCACCTCGACCGGCGTTTTGCCCAGCTTGACCGATAACTCACTTATCAGCTTGAAGGTGTCGTCGCCGGTGGCGATGCCGCGAACGACTTCGATCAGTTTCATCATCGGCACCGGGTTCATGAAGTGCATACCGATGAACTGCGCCGGCCGTCTGGTGGCGGCGGCCAGTTGGGTGATCGGCAACGACGAGGTGTTGGAGGCGAATGTCGTCTGCGGCGGACAGAGTTCCTCGAGTTTTCTGAAGATGTCCTGCTTGATCCCGAGGTTCTCGGTCACGGCCTCGATCACCAACTGAGAGTTCTTGGCAACCGACAGGTCCGTGCCGGCGTGCAGTCGCCCCAGCGCGGCGTTTTTGTCCTCTTCGGTGATCTTCTCTTTATTGAGCATGCGGTCGAGGCTTTTGGTGATCATGGCGACCGCCCGGTCCACGAACTCCTGCTTGACGTCGACCATATCGACATCGTAGCCGTTGACGGCGAACACCTGGGCGATGCCGTTGCCCATGGTCCCGGCGCCGATTACTGTCACACGTTTGATATCATCGAGTGTCATCATGCAATCTTTCTCACTCCCCCTCAGCACATCTCGATAGCCATGGCCACGGCGTTACCGCCGCCGAGACAGAGCGTCGCCATGCCATTCTTGAGTCCACGGTCCTTGAGGGCGTAGATCAACGTCGTCAACACCCGGGCGCCGGAGGCGCCGATGGGATGCCCCAGCGCCACCGCGCCGCCGTGAACGTTGACGCGATCCCAATCCCAACCGAGAGCGCGGCCGTCGGCCAGCGCCTGGACCGAGAACGCCTCGTTGGCCTCAATCAGATCCCAGTGGTCGATGACGACGCTCATCTTCTTCATCAGTTTCTGCACGGCGTAAATCGGTGCGTAGAACAGCAGTTTAGGCTCGGTACCGGTCACGGCGTATTCGACCACCCGGGCCAGCGGCGTCAGCCTCTTCTCTTTAAGATAACTGCCGGACACAACCACCGTAGCCGAGCCGCCGTCGTTCAGACCCGGCGCGTTGCCGGCGGTGACGGTACCATCCTTTTCAAAGGCGGGGCGCAGCTTGGCCAGTTTCTCCATCGAGAGGTCGGCCCGAATGCACTCGTCGATGTTGAAGATGGCCGGGTCCCCTTTATGCTGACGTACTCCGACCTCGAAAACCTCTTCTTTGAACTTGCCGCCATCGCGAGCCTTAGCCGCCTTCTGGTGCGACTTGAGAGCATAATCGTCCTGATCCTCGCGCGAAACATTCTCCTGGCGACCGATCAACTCGGCGGCGCAACCCATGTGGAAATTGTTAAAACTGTCCCAGAGACCGTCGGAGACCATGATGTCGTCCAGTTGTTTGTGACCCCAGCGCAGGCCGGTCTTGGCGCCGCGCAGGACGTACGGGGTGTTGGACATCGATTCCATACCGCCGGCCACGAATACATCGGCGTCCCCGGCCCGGATCGCCTGAGCGGCCAGCATGACGGCTTTGAGCCCGGAGCCGCAGACCTTGTTGATCGTGAGAGCAGCCGTCTCCGGGGGCAGCCCGGCGTTTATCGCCGCCTGCCGGGCCGGCGCCTGGCCGCTGCCGCCCTGGACCACCTGACCCATGATGACTTCATCGATATCGCCGATGTCGATTCCGGCCCGTTTGACCGCCTCTTTGACGGCCATAGCGCCCAGTTGCGGCGCGGCAAAAGATCCCAGCCCGCCGTGCAGGGTTCCTATCGCCGTGCGACAGGCCGAGATGATATAGGCTTCATTCCGTTCGGCCATTTATCCATCCTCCAATGTGCAAGTAAACTCTCTTACGTTTGGCCTATATAACGAATACGCCGGCCGAGCGCAAGTGAACTCATTCACAATCTTTGATGCCATGCAGATTCCTACACAAATCGCCCGCCGGCCTCGGAAGATCGGAGATTATGGTTGCTTGTAAGGCGACCGACACCTAAGCTGTGTCTGATGGAAAAAGCGAATCAAACGAACCGGAGAAAACCGTGAAAAAGACAATACTCACCACGATGCTCGTGTTCATTCTGACAAACCCGGCCTCGGCGCAACTGCCGTCGAAACCATTCAGCATCTACATACAGGGGGGTCTGTCGGCGCCGCAGGAAGACTTCAACAGCCTCTATAAGCTGGGGTATCACGGCGCCGCCGGGATCGGTTTTTCGGTCTTCCCGCGACTGGAAGCGGCGCCTCGGGTCAGCTACCACAAGTTCTCGCCGGAGTCGGACGCCGCCCTGCTTGACCTTGAGTCGCTCGTCGATTTCGACGGCGGCGATCTTACCATGATTATGTACGGCGTCGACCTCAAACTGAACCTCGGCCTGGTCCTGACCCATCCCTATCTGCTGGCGGGCTACGGCCGGGCCCGGTTCGACATTGAGGACGTGACCTTCTCGCTGTCGGGCGTGGAGCATACCGAGACATTCGACGCCTACACCGACAGCTACTGGGTGCTGGCGGGCGGGTTGGAGTTTACGCGGACGTTCGTTGAGGGACGTTACATCACCTTTCTCGACGGGGACGACGACGGCGCCAGGCGCCTGATCACGTTGTCGGTCGGGCTGAGGCTGTAGCACGGTCGGCCCGCGCCGCCGCCGCCATGTTTTGCTTGACCGGGGGGCGAGCCAATGTCTATACAGTAGTCTAAAACGGATCATTGAACACAAGGATGAGTGACATGAGAAGTATCACGCGATGTATCGTTGCGATGCTGGCAATGATCATGCTGACGGCGGCCGTCTCGGCTGAGGTTTCCAGCCCGATCAAACTGTACGCCGGCGGCGGCTTCGCTATTCAGCACCGACCGGGCCTGTTCAAAGATGACTACAAAACCGGCTACCACTTCGTGGCGGGAATCGGCTATCAGGTTTTCCCGATGATTGAAGCAGCCGGCGAATTCAATTATCACAGTTTTGCCACCAATCTTACTGTGGCCGGGCTGGGCGACGTCACCGGCGGCAAAATCAAGGCGACCATGTTCGGGGTCGCGGCCAGGTTCGCGCCTGAAATCTGCTGCGTTCCCTTCGCGCCATACGCGCTCGGCGGTTGTGGTTTCGCCATGATGAGCAAAGACGACTTTGTCTATCCGCCCTTAACCAAGGTCGGTACGGCTGGGGGCTGGAACACCGTTTTTCGGCTCGATGATCAGACCAGGTTCTATTACAGCTTCGGCGGCGGCGTGAGGTACAAGCTGATACCGAAGGTGAGTCTGTTCGCCGAGGCGCGCTATACGAACATCCTCACCGAACAGGACAATTCCATATTCGACAAACCGATCCGTTTCTGGGCGGTGACGGGGGGTGTAAGGGTGTTGTAGGGAAGGTCTCTAAGAGACCTGCCGATTACGTAGGATGTTATTCCCGCGCCGGCGGGAATCCAGCCTCTCCGGTTCTGTCATACTGGCGAAAGCCAGTATCCAGTCTTTGAGTCCGGACCTGGATTCCGGCTTTCGCCGGAATGACTAATTCTCGGGTCACTGGTAATCAGCCACCGCTTCGAGAGCCTGCAGCCATTCCCGAGCCTCTGCTTCCACCCCTACTCCTCCAACTCCAGTTCGATAATAGGGGACTCGGTGTCGACCTGGTCGCCGGCCGTGAAGTGGATCGCCTTGACCTTCCCCTTGGCGCGCGAGTTGACCTGGTTCTCCATCTTCATCGCTTCCACGATCACCATCGGCTGCTTCTCGACCACTTTGTCGCCGAGCGACACCATGATCTTGACGATCTTGCCCGGCATCGGCGCGTAGATTTTGTCCTTCTCGCCCAACTGTCCCCCGGCGCCGCCGGCGAAGCCGTCCTCGGACGGCTCCTTCACTTCCAGCAGGACCGAATCTATATCGATGAAGTAGGTTCCTTTATGCTCGGCCACGCCGACCAGACAACGCGAGCCGTTGACGTTGGTGCTGAAGAGACTGTCACCCGCCGGGGTCAACTCAAACCTGGTCTCACCCACAGTGATTACCAGGACCTCACCCTCGCGCTCACAGGAAACGTCAACCGTCTCGCCCTCAAAAACAAGTGCCCTATTAGCCATCAGTCGTGTTTACTGCTCTCAATCGAATTGCCGTCGTTTTCGCTTTCAACAAACAGACTCATACATCACCTTGAAATCGAGTCACCGATCTGCCAGGCGCCAAGAAGTTGTGACGGCTCCGGCCAAGCCGACCCGCCGTGGGCCACCGCCGCACCAGACCGTTTCACGCCGCCGAGTGATACCGCCGCGGCCGCCGCCAGGGCCAGGTCGCGATAATCGCTTGCCTTCACTTCACGGTCAGCCATGTGTTTCTCTATGAAATCAGTGTAGGTGCGCCCGGCGGCGAACTCCGGGTGGTTCATGACATCGATCATGAACTTCTTGGAGGTCCTGACGCCGAGTATTTTGTAGCTATTCAATGCATCGACCATCTTCCTGATGGCCAACACTCGTGTCGGGGCATGCACGATCAGTTTGGCCATGATCGGATCGTAGTCGATGGTGATCTCCGCCCCACCGATTACGCCCGAGTCGACCCGCACGCCGGGACCGGACGGCTCCGAGTAGTGCACGATGCGTCCGATCGACGGCATGAAGTTGTTCTCGCCGTCCTCGGCGTAGATGCGGCACTCGATAGCGTGCCCGCGCTGGGTGAGATTGTCAAACTGCGCCGACAACGGCAGTCCGGCGGCGATGCGTATCTGTTCCACCACCAGATCGACGCCGGTGACCAGTTCGGTAATCGGATGCTCCACCTGGATGCGGGTGTTCATCTCCAGGAAATAGTAGTTGCCGCTCACGTCATAGAGAAACTCGACGGTGCCGGCGTTGGTGTAGTCGGCCGCCTGCGCCACTTTGACGGCGTCGGCCCCCATCTGCGCGCGTCTGGCGTCGTCAAGAGCGGTCGAAGGGGTCTCTTCGATAATCTTCTGATGGCGACGTTGGATCGAACACTCGCGCTCGAAGACGTGGATGGTCCGGCCCAGCGTGTCGGCGACTACCTGAAACTCGATGTGGCGCGGGTTGACGATGTATTTTTCGAGATAAACGGTGTCGTCGTCAAAAGCGTTTTTAGCCTCGCGACGGGCGGCTTCGACCGCCTCGGCCAGGCCATCGGACGAATGCACGATGCGCATCCCCTTGCCGCCGCCGCCGGCCGCCGCTTTGATCATCACCGGATACCCAACCTCTTCAGCCGCCGCGCGGTAGACGTCGATATCAGTCTCGGTCACGGTCATGCCGGGAATCAACGGCACGCCGGCCTCGGCCATTTTGATCCGCGATTGCACTTTGTTGCCCAAAAGAGTGATCGCATCCGGCGACGGCCCGATGAAGACGATCCCCTCGTCACGGCAGCGCCGCGCGAACTGCGGATTCTCCGCCAGGAAACCATAGCCGGGATGAACGGCGTCACAGCCGGCCGCTTTGGCCGCTTCGATGATCTTCTCGATGTCCAGGTAAGACTCACGCGGCGGCGGCGGGCCGATGGCCGTCGCCTCGTCGGCGAACCAACGATGCTTGCTGTTGGCGTCCGCCTCAGAATAGACCGCCACCGAAGGGATCCCCAGGGTGCGGCAGGCGTTCATCACGCGCACGGCGATCTCGGAGCGGTTGGCGACGAGTATTTTGTTGAAGAGCTTGTCCATCTGTTCTCACATAGGGTCACGCATGAAGTTACACACTCCTGAATCCCCTCTCAAGAGCCCACAAGTGGGTTCCTGGCGCTTCGCGCCGAAAAACGTCACCGATCACTTGACAGCAATCGACTAAGCGCCCGAAAGACGGGGGGTGTTGTCTATCCCTCATTCCTTCACCCAGTTCGGTTTGCGCTTGTTCAAAAAAGCGTCCATCCCCTCCTGGCCCTCATCGGAGACGCGCAGTCGGGCGATCATCTCGGCCGTGTACGGTTTATACTGCTCCGGCGACATTCCGGGGACATTGCTGACCAGTCTCTTGGCGACGGCGACCGCTTCCGGACCCGATGACAAAACCGACTTCACCAAAGTGTCGACTTCTGCGTCGAGCTGGTCATCATCGACCACTTTGTTGACCAGGCCGACTTCATGGGCGCGTTCGGCGTTCATCCGTTCGCCGGTGATGAACAACTCGCGCGCCTTGCCCTCCCCCATCTTCTTGACCACGTACGGTCCGATGCAGGCCGGGACGACGCCGATCTTCACTTCGGAAAACGAGAACTTGGCCGAGCGGGCGGCGATGGCGATATCGCACACGGCCACGAAGCCGGTGCCACCGCCGATAGCGGCGCCGTTGATCCGGCCGATTACGGGACGGCGACAGAGATAAATGCGGTGGAAACATTCCGCCAGCGCGTTGGACTCGGCCAGGTTCTCCTCGAATGACTGCTTGATGACGCCGCGCATCCAGTTGAGGTCGGCTCCGGCGCAGAACGACTTCCCTTCGCCGGTCAACAACACCACGCGGACGTCGTCGTCGGCTTCGATCCGCGCAAAGACGTCCGTCATTTCAGTGATCATGGTCGAGTTGAAGGCGTTGTGTATCTCCGGACGGCTGAACGTTACCCGCGCGATGCTATCGGCCTTCTCGTATGTTATAGTAACGTAGTTCATAATAGACGCCACTTATGGCCGTCCTACATCCTGAAGACACCGAACTTCTGGTCGGGGATTGGGGCGTTCAACGACATCGAAATGCCCAGCGCCAATGCCTGGCGCGTGTCGGTGAAACCGAGCATGCCGTCATCCCATAACCGCGCGCCGGAGTAATAAGGCGTCGATTCCGACTCGTATTTCTCGAGAACGGGTCGGCGGATGGCTTCGATCTCCTCCTCGCTCAGCTTGCGCCCTTCTTTTTCAAGCTGTTTGATCTTGACGGTAGTGAGCACGTTGGAGGCCTGGTCGCCGCCCATGACGCAGATGCGAGCATTGGGCCACATCCACAACAGACGCGGCAAGTACCCACGCCCGCACATGGCGTAGTTGCCCGCGCCGTAGGAGCCACCGACGATCAAAGTGAACTTGGGCACATCGGCGTTGGCCACGGCGTGGACCATCTTGGCGCCGTCGCGCGCGATCCCGCCCGCCTCGTACTGCCGTCCAACGATGAACCCGGAGATGTTCTGCAGAAAGATCAGCGGGATTTTGCGCTCGGTGCAAAGCTCGACGAAATGCGCACCCTTCTGCGCCGATTCGGCGAACAGCACGCCGTTGTTGCCGAGGATGCCGACGAGATAACCCATGATTCGCGCGAACCCGGTCACCAGAGTCGTGCCGTACAGTTCTTTGAACTCGTGGAAACGGGAACCGTCGGCGATCCGGGCGATCACTTCCCTGATATCGAACGGTTTGCGGATGTCGTTGGAGACCACACCGTACAGTTCTTCGGGATCGTAGTACGGGTCCTCCGGCGCGATGCGGTCGGCGGGAAACTTCTGCGGCCTGTTGAGGTTTTCGACCACGTTGCGGGCCAGTTGCAGGGCGTGCTCGTCGTTCTGGGCGTAGTGATCGGTGACGCCCGAGGTGCGGCAGTGAACGTCGGCGCCGCCCAACTCCTCGGCCGTGACGACCTCTCCGGTGGCCGCCTTGACCAACGGCGGTCCGCCGATAAAAATCGTGCCCTGCTTGCGCACGATGATCGATTCGTCCGACATAGCCGGCAGGTAAGCCCCGCCGGCCGTACAGGAACCCATCACCACCGCGACTTGCGGCAGCCCCAGAGCCGACATGCGCGCCTGGTTGTAGAAGATGCGACCGAAGTGATCCTTATCCGGGAAGACACCGGATTGCAGAGGCAGAAACACGCCGCCGGAGTCGACCAGATAGACCGAAGGCAGGTGGTTGCGCTGCGCGACCTCCTGAGCGCGGGCATGTTTCAGGACGGTCATCGGATAGTAAGTGCCGCCTTTGACGGTGGCGTCGTTGACCACCACCATCACTTCCCTGCCGTGGACGGTGCCGATGCCGGTGATGATTCCGGCGCAGGGGGCGTCGTTGTCATACATGTTATAGGCGGCCAGGGGACTGAGCTCCAAAAACGGCGTGTTGCGATCCAAGAGCTTGGCCAGCCGTTCGCGCGGCAGCAGTTTGCCGCGATCGGTGTGTCGCCTGCGCGCCTTCTCCGACCCGCCCAACTTCACTTGTTCCAGACGCTCTTTGAACAGGCGGTGCTGCTCAATGTTGAGTTCGCGGTTCAGCTTGTAGATATCCGACGAGGTATCGATCTTGGATTCTATTCGGAACATGCTCTGTCTCTTCCGCATTCGCGGCCCGACGCTCCGAGCCGCCGATTAAACCGTTGTCGGTCAAGCCGGTATCAAGGGCTGCCGCCTTGATCTGGACGGAGAATATACGGCAATCGCGGCAGCTTGTAAAGCGCTAAGCGCGTCTGAGCGGCTGCGCCCCTCAATTGTCCTTGCTAAGGCTGGAAGGATGTTTTAACTTATTATTGGAGATGACGCGGGAGGTTTAATGGTGAGGGTTCGATTCGAACTCGCGGTGGTTGTGGTGGCAGGGGCGCTGCTTGCCGCATTCTTTACAAGTAACGTCACGGCACGAATCGTTGCCGAAGACAAGAGGTCATTTCAAACCAAGGCGTTGCTTGACAGCGATGAAGGCCCGGCTTACTGCATGACCGTTCACGACGTCGGACGCTTGCGGCTGAGAATCTCCAATCATGGCATTTTCGGTTGGGGCTCGGAGCGCTACGATTGCTTTACAGGCTATGAGTACTATCGGGCCTGCGAATACCCACAGAACACACTCCTGGAGCACCTCTATACGATGGGTCTTTGGGTGGGGGCGGTGGTGGGAAATGACACGCTGGTATCGGCGACGATTGATGAAGACTGGGGGCAGGAGTTTGCGCCCGACTATTCGCCGACCGGAGACTTCATCCGTCGTTCGATAATCGATCCGGATTCGCCCGAGTATGAAGGGGCGCTTTCCGAGCAGGACTTCATCGCCGTGTACTACGACACTCTGGATTCACTTCATAACAATCTGATGTATGGCGGTGAACTGTCGAGGCCGATAGGACTTGAGATCACGCAGTCGTCTTATGCCTGGTCATACAAATACGCCGAAGATTTTGTTCTCTTCGACCTCACGATTCGCAATATGGATTGGAAGCCGCTGAAAGACGTCTACATAGGTCTCTGGGTAGACGCCGATATCGGCTTCGCCGGCGGACCCTCTGACGACATATGTGGATTCTTGCAGACATTTCCATCCTTTCAGGGTTGCGGCTTTCGAGACACCGTCAACCTGGCCTGGATGGCTGATGCCAATGGTGACTGGTACGACTATGTCGGACCAAGGAGGTGGGTATACCGGCGCGAACAGTTGTGGTTTCCAGGACCTCCGCCGGGATTTGCGCCGTTCAGGTCTATCTTCAGCCTGGCGGCGACTGAGATTCTGCGTGCACCGACCGTCGACATGGACCTTTCGTTCAACTGGTGGACCTGGGGCTGGACAAACCAGGAGATCTATGGTTTCGGACCACAAAGGCGCGACAACTTCCGGCTTTTGTCCAGTCACCAGGGAGGTCCGGAGACGGATCGAGAACGCTATTACCTTCTCTCTAACGAGGACTTTGACTATGATCAGGTTTTCACGAGTAGAATCTCCCCGGTAAACGAAACCTGGGTGTACCCCGACCCGAAGATCGCAGACATCGTGACGCGAGGAGTCGATACCAGGTACCTGCTCTCCTTCGGACCGTTCCAGATGGGTCCTTATGCATCGCTGCCGCTGACCTTCGCCTATGTAATTGGAGAAGACTTTCACTCCGATCTTTATAATCTCGATAATCTGCCCGACCGCCCCTACGAATACTACTCAAACGTGGATTTCTCCGACCTAGCCCTCAATGCCATGTGGGCGCAATGGGTCTACGACAACCCCGGCTTCGATACCGACGGCGATGGATATCTTGGGGAGTTCCGGGTCTGTGTGACGGACTCTGTAGAAAGCTACTCCGGCTGGGTGGTCTCTGAGGCCGACACGCATTGGTATCGGGGTGACGGCATCCCGGACTTTCGCGGCGCCGCGCCGCCGCCGGCCCCTTACTTCTGGGCAACCTCACTGGTAAACGGCCTCCACGTGCGGTTCAATGGTCAGCGCTCAGAGACTGAAAGAGACGTTTTCCTGGGGATTCCCGATTTCGAAGGGTATCGTGCATATCTCGGCCGCGATAATCGCAGGGCCAGCTTCTTCCTGGTGGCCTCGTACGACCGTGAGGACTATGATCGCTACGTCTGGGATAACGCCCGCGTGGACGAAGACGGCCGGTCTGAACCCGGCTTTGTGTTGCGGGACATTCCCTTCTCGCTGGAGGAGTTGCGCTGTTTGTACGGCCGGGGCTCCGATCCCTGCCACGACTCCGGCTTTCATCCGCTGGCCTACCCGTTCACGCGGCCGTTCTTTCACCCGGTCTTCGCAGACTCGGTGTTTTACTTCGTCGCTCATGATTTCAACACCTACCAGAGTGGTGTGACAACCCCCATCAAAAAGCGCTTCCCCGAAGTGCGCCATCCGAAAAGGGTGCCGGTGGAGGAGTTGACGGCCGATGATTACACCGACGACGGCTACCTGAAGTTCTACGAGTATGAGTTGACCATAGAGAATCTTCTGCCGACCGTAGCCTACTGGATTACCGTTACGGCATTCGACTTCGGTTCGCCGGCGGGCGGGGTCGATGCTTTAGAGACACCGATCACGGAGACACTGATAGAGGCCTATCCGTTCAGTTCGGAGGCCGAGGCGAGCGGCGCATTCGACGAGGTGTACGTGTATCCGAATCCGTACATCGTTGCGGACAACTACCGAGCTAGTGGTTTTGAGTTGCGGACGCGCACCGATCTGCCGGACTACCGCGTGCACACGATTCACTTCACCAACCTGCCGCCGAAGTGCGTAATACGAATCCACTCGCCTGATGGCGACCTGGTGCGCGAACTGCACCATGATTTCGATCCTTCCGACCCGGCCGGGCGGGACGAGGAATGGCATCTGGTCAATCGCAACCGACAGTTGGTGGTGAGCGGCTGGTACTACTGGACGGTGGAGTCACCGGACGGCCGAGTGCAGATGGGGAAACTGGTGATAATCTTTTGATAATGATGAACCATCACCCACGTGCCGACGACCCGGCTGCAACCTTTGAACGGCTCATCCGTCTAATCGATTAAGACAAACAGGACAAAGGATGGACGTTATGGAACAACAGAACAGCACCAACGGCAACTCGCAGCTGGCTTGGAGTGTGATCGGGATCGTGGCGCTGGCAGCACTGGTTCTCGCCTTTTTCGCGATATCTCGCTCCGGCGCGTTTTAGGCGCCGTCGCGTAACCGCAGGTAGGCGGCGGACGCCATCCTCTGACCCGCGCGTCATGTTGAGCACAGTCGAAGGTGACGCTGAAGAAACCCGCCCCAAGCGGGCTTGTTGAAAAAGTCCCAATGACCGCCATCGCGAGTCCGCCGGCCGCCAGTGTCTTTCAGGGGCAGGCGTGGCGATCTCAACTGTCTGCCTGGCACAACGCATGAGATTGCCGCGGTCGCCTGCGGCGACCTCGCAACGACGTACTGGAGGGTTTTTCAACACTCCCGTTCGTCCAAGTCTCAGTGCCGATCACGGCCACGGACAGGGTGGCGGTGGCGGGCCACCCCGAAACATGAAGTCGATCAGGTAGACAAGATCGGAGATGTCGATCTGTTCCTCAGGCGGCGCCAGGTCGGCTTCGGCCGGCGGTTACCGGCACATACTGAATTCGACCGTTTCACCGACTGTTGAGCGGCCGCAAGTGAAGTTTGACCCGGCGGTCGTCGCTTAACATGCTTTAAGCCTATGCTCCAAAGGGGACTTACGGAACCGCAAAAATGTGATTGGCCAGTCTCGGTTTTTGCGTATTATATACTGCACAAATGAGCAGTGCCGGCCGATAGTAACAAGGTCGGACCCAGGTGCTTGGTGGGCGGCGGACGTCCTCGTCTGCTCCAGTACGAAACACGAAAGACAGGTTCACCTGTGAACAATGTCGATAAACATAAACCGTCACCGGATCAACTGCGGCAACTCATGATCCAAAAGTGGCCCGAAGCCGTCTCGGCCACGGCCGGACTGTCGGAGCCGATCTTCCACACCGGGATCGAGGGTCTCGATACTCTTTTCCCCCGCCGGGGTATTCCTTACGGCCAACTGATCGAGCTTACCGGCGCCGACGGGTCGGGCAAGACAAGTCTGCTTTTTATGCTGCTGGCGACTTTGACCAAAACCGAGACGGTGATCTATATCGACTTTTCCGGTTCTTTCTTCCCGGCGGCGGCGGCCTCGTGCGGGGTTGATGTCAGAAGGCTACTCATAGTCACACCGACGACCGCTGAACAACACTCTTCTGAACCCCCTTTCAAGCAACATGTAGGGCAGATCTCCCCGAGACCTGCCGCCCTGAAGATGGATTCCCGCTTTCGCGGGAATGACACCCGAGAGGGTCTGCGAACGGCGGAGTTGCTTCTGTCGCAACAGGTCGCAAGAAACATCGTTATTGACTTGACCGCCGGCAGTGGTGATGTATCAAAGAAAAACAGGTCGACCGGAAGAAGTGATTCATCACCACCATCACCGCTATCGCCGCCGCCGGTGTTGTTGCATCGGCTGCGACAGCAGGCGGCGCGTTCTAAGGCGTTAGTTATTTTTCTCACCGAGAACGACCACGCTTCCCCCCCGATCATCCCGGCCAGCACGGTGGCCTTGCGATTGGAGGTAGAGCGTTTAACACGTTCAGCGCTTAAAGTCACCGTCACCAAAAGCAGAATCTCCAAAGAAGGTGCGCACGCGGAGGTCGCCCTCCATGAATAACGAACGTATCGCCTGCATCCTGATCGAGACTTTTTCACTGGAGATGTTCTACCGCAAGGACCCATCGCCGGCGACCCGACCGCTGGCGCTCACCGAGGATGCTCGCAAGTCGGCGCCGATCGTCGCCGTGAACCAGGCGGCGGCCGAACACGGCGTTCTGATAAACAGCACCGCCCCGCAGGCGCACGTGATCTGTCCCGATCTGATCGTGAAACCGCGCGATCCCGTCGAAGAAGCTCACCAATCACAAAAACTGATGCAAACGCTGCAAACTATCGGTCCTTTCGTGGAAAAGGGCGCTGACAACACCAACGGCGCTCTTACCGTTTTTATGGAAGTGAGCGGCCTGATGCGTCTTCATAAGAGCGAGACCGCTATCGCCGAAAAGACGGTAGCTCTGGTCGCGTCGCTCGGCTACCCAGTCAAGGCGGGGGTGGCCGACAACAAGTTTATCGCCCGAGTAGCCGCGGCAACATCGGAGCACAACCGTTACACGATAGTAAACAGGGGCGCCGGCGGCGCCTTCATCGAGAATCTCGACATCGAACGCCTGACCCTGTCGCGAGACACCCTTGAGACACTACGCGATCTGGGTCTCAAAACGATCGGACGGCTGGCTGCGTTTCCCACCAACGAAATAGCGCAGCGCTTCGGTCACGAAGGAACCACCCTGTCGCACTTGTCGCGCGGACAAGACCCCCGACGGTTTCTGCGCGTTCATCCCGACGAGGACCTGTCGAACGCGATGCATCTCACCTACCGCCTCTACAACGCCGCCGCCGTCGTTCATCATACGGAACAACTCCTGCCGCCGCTGCTGACCCACCTGGGGAATTCGGGACACGGCTGCCGTCGGGTCGAGTTGAAACTCTCTTTTGAAAATCATCACGAGGCATCTCTGACCATATCGCTTGAGCAACCGACGCTGTCCCTTGCAAAGCTTACGCGGCAACTGCGCACCCACCTGGAGCTGTTAAAACTGCCTTCGGCCGTTACCGATTTGATCGTGGTCATCCCTCGAAACACGATCGCGCCGCTCCCCTCCCGGCAACTAAACTTCGACCACCGCCGGCGCCAGCAAGCTGGTTTTTTGGACAACGACACCGCTCTGCACAATTGTAATCTCTATGCCGTAACCCTTAACCCGGCTCTGCTCCCAGAGCGGAATTTTCACCTCTCCCCTATCGACAACAAACGATGCACCAAGCGCACGATTACGCCCGAAACCGACGCCCTTCTTCCGGGCCACCTCTCTCACCTGATTGCCGTTGCTTACTGTAGTCATAACGTCGGCGGGCTGCGACTATTTCCCTCGCCGATAGAAACCGAGATCATCACATCAGACGGCCGGCCGGTAACGATAGAACATCGCCGCGGTGACCGTCAGCCAATCGACCGTCGGTTCGGACCGTGGAAGCTTTCCGGAGGCTGGTGGCAAAATGCTTTCGACCGGCTTTACTATGAACTGCACACCGCGGATGACCGTCGGTATTTGTTCTTTTTCGATCGAGTGCGTTCGCGATGGTTTCTGCAGGGTGTGTTCGACTGACCGGCGCAGCCGGTTCTTCGCGCTACGCGCCTTTCAGTGCTGTGTGGCGAAGCCACAAAAACACGGCCACCCGGGTGGCCCGGACATCTGTCCGGGTTTCATGGCCGGAGTACTCAGCGTGAGACCCGGACGAACGTCCGGGCCACCCTGACGGAGCAGACGAGGGCGTCTACCGCCCATACTACGAACATAATATGACCCATTACACCGAACTCCACTGCCACAGCAACTTCTCCTTCCTCGACGGCGCCGTGCACCCCGAGGACCTGGTCGAACGCGCCGCCGAACTGGGCTACCGCGCCCTGGCTATCACCGACCATAACGGCTTCTACGGCATCGTGCGCTTCCACCAGGCCGCCATCGCTAAAGGCATCAAGCCGATTCTCGGCGCCGAGATAACTCTCGTCGACGGGCATCATCTCGTGCTTCTGGTGAAAGACGCCATAGGTTACTCCAACCTCTCGCAGATGCTGAGTGAAGCCCACTTGCAGAACAAGAAGAACGAAGCCAAAATCACCGCTGACAACCTGCAAAAACACTCCCAAGGACTCATCGCCCTTTCCGGCTGCACGCATGGAGAAATACCGGCCGCGCTGTTAGACAACGACAACAACAATGCGCACCGCCTTGCCTCGCAATACCGCGAGCTGTTCGGGTCGGACAATTTTTATCTCGAACTTCAGCATCATAACCTCCCCGTGCACGAGTTCTTGTGTGAACGATTGACGCACCTGGGACACGAACTGTCGATCCCTATCGTCGCGTCCAACAATGTCTACTACGCCACGCCCGACGGACGACGGTTGCAGGATGTGCTGACCTGCATCAAAAACCACACCACGCTCGATGCCGCCGATGACTTGCTGTATCCCAACGCCGAAAGATACCTGAAAGCACCGTCGCAGATGGTGCGGCAGTTCCGCCGTTACCCCGAAGCGATAGCCGGCAGCGAAGCGATCGCCGAACGATGCGACTTCTCACTGGATAGTTTGAACACCTCTTTGCCGGATTTTGATGTACCATCCGGCGAGACCACGCACAGCTATCTGCGTCGTCTCACTTACGGCGGCGCCCGCAAGCGATACGACCGGATGACACCCGAAGTATTTCGACAACTTGAACACGAACTGCACATTATCGAGAAGCTGAAATTGTCCGGCTATTTTCTGATCGTCTGGGACATCGGCCGCTTTTGCCGCGAGAACGGCATCCTCTGTCAGGGACGCGGCTCGGCGGCCAACTCGGCCGTCTGCTACTGTCTGGAGGTCACGGCGGTCGACCCGATCAAGCTGAAACTTCTTTTCGAGCGGTTCGTCTCCGAAGAACGGACCGAGCCGCCCGATATCGACATCGACATCGCCAACAACCGCCGCGAAGAGGTGATTCAGTACGTTTACAACAAGTACACTCGTCAGCACGCCGCGATGGTGTGCGAGGTGATCAGTTACCGCGGTCGTTCGGCCGTGCGCGATGTCGGCAAGACACTCGGCTTCTCTTTGGACGAGGTCGACAAGCTGGCCAAACTGCTGGATCATTACTCGCGCGGCGACGAAATCGACGAGCAGATTATCGACGCCGGCTTCAACCGTCACGACCGGCGGGTGCAATTGCTGGTCGAACTGTGCGCTCAGATCGTGCGTTTTCCCCGACATTTGGGTATTCACGTCGGCGGCATGATCATCACCAAAAAACCGCTGTCACAGGTCGTGCCGATTGAGAACGCCACCATGCCGGACCGCTCCGTTATCCAGTGGGACAAGGACGATGCCGAGGCGACCCGCTGTGTCAAGATCGACCTGCTGGGGCTGGGGATGCTTTCGCTTCTGGACGTCGCCTTCAAACTGGTGAAGAAGCATCGCGGCGTCACCATCGATCCGGCCAAACTCTCTTACGACGACCCGCGCGTCTATAAATTGATCACCAAAGCCAATACGGTCGGAGTTTTCCAGGTCGAGTCGCGCGCCCAGATGAACACGCTGCCGCGCCATCGCCCGAGGCGGTTTTATGATCTGGTTGTTGAAGTGGCGTTGATCCGACCGGGACCGATCCAGGGGGACATGGTGCATCCTTACCTGCGGCGACGCAACGGCGAGGAACCGGTCACTTATCCCCATCCCTGCCTCGAACCGATTCTCGAACGGACGCTCGGCGTACCGCTTTTTCAGGAGCAGGGGATGCAGGTGGCGGTGGCCGCGGCCGGGTTCACCCCCAGCGAGGCGGACGAACTCCGCCGCGCTATGGGACACAAGCGCTCGCATGAAAAAATGGAGGCGCTGGGGGCACGCTTGATCGACGGCATGATGAAAAACGGCATTCCCCACGAAGCGGCGTTGCGCATCTTCGATCAACTGGCCGCCTTTGCCGATTTCGGTTTCGCCGAGTCGCACGCCGCCTCGTTCGCGTTGTTGGTGTACGTCTCCGCCTACCTGAAGGTCTACTACCCCCAGGAGTTCTACTGTTCGCTTCTGAATTCGCAGCCGATGGGGTTCTACAATCCGGCCACGGTCGTCTACGAGGCACAGCGCCGAGGTATCGAGTTCATCCCGGTCGACGCGACCAAAAGCGAGTGGGACTGTACGATCGAAGGAGATAAAGTCCGTCTCGGCTTCTGTCAGGTGAAAAGCCTCGGCGAGGCGGCCAGGGAGATTATCGAGCCGGAGCTGGCCAAGGGTCCGTTTGTATCCATCGAAGACTTCATGCGCCGCACCGAACTCAACCAGGGCGCGCTGGAGCAGTTGGCCATGATCGGGGCGTTCGAATCGTTTGGCTACAGTCGGCGGCAGGCGCTCTGGAAAGTTCTCTCGCTGGTGAATGAAGGACGCGACAAACTGTCGATGCCCACCGATGAAAAAGGGGACCAACTGCTGAGCGACATGACCACCCTTGAGACACTGGTTTCCGACTTCAAAGGACTCGACTTGTCGACTCTGCCGCATCTGATGAGCATGATGCGAGAATCATTGCAAAAGCGCGGCATCGCCTCAGCCGAAGACTTGCGCGAACTTCCGAGCAAAAAATTGATCACCACAGCCGGGGTGGTGATTATTCGTCAGCGCCCCATGACGGCCAAGGAGTTTATGTTCATCACGCTGGAGGACGAGACCGGCTTTGCCAACATCGTCGTCAGACCGAATGTCTTCAAACGGTTTCGTAAGGTGATCGTCCGTTCGCGCGCCTTGTTGGTAAAGGGCACTTTAGAGAAACGGGACGGCGTGGTGAACGTGATCGGCGTCCACTTCGAACCGCTGACCATACACGGGGAGCAGATCAGGCTGAAGGCGCGCGACTTTCGGTAGCCGGGTGGCCCACAGTTTGCTGCAGGATCCCGCACACCATGGACAACTACACTCTCGTTTGAACCAGCCGATGCGGTTGGTGGTTCTGGCGCTGTTTGCGGCCGAGCACGACAATCAGCATTTAGCCGCCATAACGGAACTGCTGCAAACGACTCGATAAGGGTGACGCCCTTCCGGCCGGTATGCCTTCAGAGTAAACTGAGAGTATTCTCAAGGCCGATAAGGTCGCGAATCTCGAAGTCAGGTGGAACGGATGCCTCCGCCGGCCCACCGTTGCGGTTGACCCAGATCGAGATGATTCCGGCATTGTGCGCCCCGGCCATATCGGAGCGGAGGGAATCGCCCACCATCACCACGGATGTCGCTCTCAGGTTCATGCGCTCCAGCACGGTCTCGAACACGCGCGGATCGGGCTTGCCGACAGCGAACTCTCCCGACACCAGGACAATTTCGAAATAGGGACGCAGGCCGGAAAGGTCAAGCTTCTCGTTCTGGAGTTTGACGGCGCCGTTGGTCAGCAAAGCGAAGCGGTAGGACGGCTTCAGTTGGTCCATCACGCCTAGAACTTCGGCGTAGGGGGCGTGATGCTTGCGGCGTTCGACCGGAAACCGTTCGGCCAACCGCCAGGCCAGTTCGGCATCGTCGATACCGTAGACGGCCAGTGACTGCGTCCAGGCTTGCCGACGATAGTGCGGCGCCCACTCGCGCAGCCGATCGATCTCCGGTTCGTCGCCGAAATACTCCATCCACAGGCCCTCATACGAGGCGATGCCGACGCGTTCGCAGTAGGCGTAGGTGGGGGCGGCGCGCCAGATCTCGCGGGCGGTTTGCCGCACCGTGCTCCGGAGATCGTCAGGGTCAACGCCGTACTTCTCCGCAACCGGGGCGCAGGTGGCCCGAAGGGCGGTGTCGACATTCTCCTGGGAGGGGATCAAGGTGTCGTCGAGGTCGAACATGATTGCTTCAATCTTCATAGTAGCGTGTTCTCAGTATCTCCTGTGGTGAGTTGGCGGATGGTGTTTCGTACTCGCGGAGGACATGTCTTATCAAAACATCTCGCTGATGCTCTTTCTGTAATGTATCCTCTTGATGGCTTCGCCGAACAGCGGCGCCACCGATACCACCTCAATCTTATCAGAGAACGTCACCGGTTGGTTCTCCACGCTGTCGGTGATAATCAGTTTCTTGATGGGGCTGGCGTCGATTCGGTCAACCGACCCTTCAGCCAGGACGCCGTGCGCGACCATAGCGTACACCGCCTCGGCGCCAAGCTCAACCAGTTGCTCGGCCACCGCCGCCAGGGTCCCGCCGGAGATGGTGAAATCGTCGACGATCAGGGTTGTTTGGCCGGCGACGTCACCGAGGATCCCCATTATCTCCACCGTCTCATCGTGGCCTGCTCGTTCCTTGTCGGCGATGGCCATCGGGGCGCCCAGGCGCCGGGCGTATTTCCTGGCCTGTTTGGTCGAGCCGCTGTCGGGCGCCACCACCACACAGTTCTTGAGGCCGAGGTTGTCAACGCGCTCGCACAATACCGGCAAGGCGTACAGGTTGTCGACCGGCACGCGAAAGAACCCCTGAATCTGCGGCGCGTGCAGATCCATCGTCACCACCCGGTCAGCGCCGGCCGCTTCGATGGCGTCGGCGCACACGCGCGCCCGGATCGAAACGCGGGGTTCGTCCTTCTTGTCCCCCTTGCCGTAGCTGAAATACGGTATCACCGCCGTCACTGCTTCGGCGCTGGCTCGCTTGAAAGCGTCGATCCAGAACAACAGTTCCATGAAGTTGTCGTTGGCCGGAAAGACTGTCGACTGGACGACATAGACGCGCCGCCCGCGCACGTTCTCAAGCACGCGCACGAACGTGTTCCCCTCGGAGAACTGCATCGCCTCACATCGTCCCGGCGGCGCTTTCAGATAGGCGCAAATGTCCGCGGCCAGTTTCCTGCTGCCGCTGCCGGCGAATACCTTTATGCCGTCAGTGTCATCACTCATGTTTCACCCGATCCTCTTGTTCCGCGTCGATCATGATCCATAGTCGAAGGGCGACACGGCATCAACCCGCCAACGGAACCCTCCATTCCAGCGTGCCGATCTGACCTTCCGGTTCGACGATCAACGAGACGTTGTCGACCATAAGTTCCCAACCGAAATCCTCAAATGCCAACTCGTCGATGGCCTCAGGCAACGTCCGTCGATCCACGTCGCTGTAGGCCAAGCTGATATGAGGCGCCCAGTTATCATTGCTGTAGTACTCATTCACCCCGACGCCCAGTCCGTCGGCCGCCAGCCGGATGCGGTCATGCAAACGAGAGAGTTGCCGGGTTCTCACGACCAGCAGGCAAATAACCGGACTCGGTCCGGGAAAGATACCCAGCCCGGCGGTTCTAACCGCGAACGGCGGGGTCTCATCGGCCAGCCGTCGCATGGCGGATTCCAGACGAGCGAAATCATAGTCCTCGGCTATTTGCCACGAAAAATGGGGATACGGTGTTATACGAGCCCCTTTCAACCCGCATCGTCCCTCAAGGCGATCCCAGATCGCCTCAACCCGCTCGTAGTACGGTGACGGCAACAATGTGACCAGTCCATGCATATTAGCCAATTGCCCCAGGCTTGCGGGCCACGACGGCGAAGTACTTGTGAACTTCCTTGTTCGGCGCCTCCTGTAGAACCGACCGCAGGTAGATATACATATGCGGCCTAGGGAGTACCTTGACGCGCCCTTCAGCGCACTCTTCAGACAGGGACCTCCTGAGGTCACTCCAGGGCTGCGTGTACAGACACTTGTCGGCAGCCCATTCGATCCAGAGGCGCCGGTTGTCACGGCCGATATCATCAAGGAAGTGAGTCATCGGATATCTCATTCATCTCAGGTCGGAGTCAATATACCGATGTCGCACGAGAATGAAAGCGAAATGATCTGAAAGAGGGGCGCCACTGCAATCCTCAGTTGCACAAGTCGCACGAACTCACGGCCGCTTCCTGATCCGGTGCACCAACAAGTATTGCTTGGCTAGTCTTCCCAGTTTGTGGGCCTCTTCCTCGGACAGATGCACCCGCCGCAGCTCTTCCGGGGAATGCTGGTCTGCCTCACCGAAGGTAGCCTCGATCACGGCCAGATCGGCGCCTTTGACCAGACCTTCCAGGTCCGCCTCGGTACCGGTGTCGCCGGTGACCGCCACCGCCTCACCGCCGAACGAAATCCGATAACCGTTGGCCGGCGCCGGAGCCATGACTTTCGACCCGGCCGTGCTGCCGCAGTGCATTACGCGACGTGCTTCGACACTGAACGGACCGACTTCCCATGAATCTTTGTCATCAAGGTTGCGAAAAGAAATCTCGAACGGCATGGAGTCGAAGTAGCATCGGCGGAAGTTCTCGACTATGCCGACCAACTCAGCGCAGCCTGACGGCGCGATGATCGAAAGCGGTTCCTGCCGACCGATCATGCGCATGTAGCCAAGCAGCGAATGCAGCCCGCCGACGTGGTCGAAGTGACCGTGGGTGATGACTATTCCGACTAATTCCTGCAAGTGCCGATTGTCGGCCAGTAGATCGCGCAGCGTCCCGTCGCCGACGTCCACCAGCAGTGCGCCCATGTCGCTTTCGATCCACACCTGTTGCGCCACGCCGGCGGCGGAGAACAGGACATACACGGTCAGGTGCTTCCCACGCCAGGAGTGTTCACCGCGTTCCATTATCAGAGAGAACCTCTCGTGAAAGCACTTTCCGCACGGCGTGTCGCCCAATGTACGCTGTGGAGGCCCTGCCCTGATGGACGACGCAGCCGACTCACACTTTCACCGTCAGCCAGCGGCCGCGCTGGTAATAGATGTAGAAGAGTATTGTGCTGAAGACACCGGCGATTGAGATCGTCCACCAGACGGCGTTCTGACCGAATCCCAGCAAACCGGTCATCAGAAAGATCGGGCCGACCTCAAAAGCCCAGGAGTGGATGAAATTCATAACCATGGCCGGCGTGTTCAAACCGACCCCCACGTGAATCTCCTCGATCATAAGAAAGGCGCCGATGAACGGAAAGCCTACGGCGAATATCCGCAGCAGCGTCACGCCGTAGCCGATGGTCACTTCCTTCTCGAAGAACATCCCCATGACGTCCCGAGCAAAGACGAACGTCACCAACCCGAAGACGACCATGAAGCCGACCGCCAACAGCACGGCCCGGTCGGCCGTCTTCTTGGCGCGATCGTACTTCTCGCTCCCCATGTTGTGCCCGATAAGCGACGACAACCCCAACCCGACGCCGACCAGAACCATGACACCGAAATGGGTCACCTGATTGCCGACGCCGTAGGCCGCCACCACCTCGGTGCCGAACACCGCGATCATCGGCGTGATCACCAGCCGGGCGCTGGAGAACGACATCGAACCCAACCAGGCCGGTACGCCGATCTTGAGCATCTTCCACATCGTGTCCAGCCCGATCTTGGCTTTCCCGCGCAGATGCAGCTTGACATTGGTGTAGTTGCCGTACAGCAATAACAGCCCGGCCGCAAAGGTAATACCGTAGCTGGCCACCGAGGCGATGGCCGCACCTCGAATGCCGAGCGCCGGCAGGCCCCAATAACCGAACATCAAGAGCGGATCGAGCACCACATTCAGGAGGTTGGAGGCGATCATGAGGATCATGGCCATCTGCGGGTTGGCGATGCCGCGCATGGCGGTGTAAACTGAGTAGGTGGCGTACATAATCCCCATGCCGAGGAACATGATGCGACCGTAAGCAATGCCGTCGGCCAGCGCTGCGTCTCTGGCTCCCAGCAAGTACAACATATGATCCACTGTGAAAAAGCCGACCACCCCGAACAGGATGCCGAAAAACAGCTTGAGCAGCAGGGTTTCCTTGATAGCCTTTTCCGCCAGGTCATATTCCTTTTCGCCGTAACGTCGGGATATAATGGCAACCGAACCGGGCCCCACCAGTTGGTTGAAGGAGAAGAACAGCCAGAGGATGGTGGCGAAAAAGGTGATCGCGGCTACTCCCGATTCCTGTCCCGGCAGTTGCGCCACCCAGTAGGTGTCGACCAACGAGTAGACATTCTGGCTGAGAAAACCGAACATCGACGGCAACCCCATCTTGAGGATCGAAACGATGATCGAGCCTTCGGTATAGTCGACGCGCTTTTTCCCGTTGTCGTAGGCCATAGGTCCTCTGTATTGACGGGGAATCTACCGCATGGGTTGCGAATATCAAAGCTAATCCGCATGGTGACGGCGATATGTGAATCCGTGTTCGGGGGGCCGGTCTGTCCTCAGACCTGCCGGTGTAGACAGAGCTGCGTTGCCGGCAGGTTTGAAGACAAATCTGTGGCACGAATCTAAGCGGCCACCGGCGTTGCCGGATCCCCGGCGGGCGAGCGGCTCGGACTTAGGCAAAGTAATCACGGCACAAGGACAGGCCGAAAGACAGGTCAAAGAAATCCATAGGTACAAACTTTTTTGCGACTACTTAAGGGTCCACGATGGCGGCATTCACTGCGAGTTAAGTGCCCATACCACAAACACTAACGGGCGCAAACTTGAAATTTGGTTGAAACAAACTGTGAGTTCCCCCTGTTTAATTAAGTAGGAATAATAGTGTCAAAACTTGACAACTTTTGCCAAGTTGACTATGTTACTATTGAGAAAGAGTCCGCAGCCAGACGTCAGGCGCCGGTAGCGCGTCTGCATACAGCCATTGCCGATATCACTGTAGGGGAGGGTTAGGGGCCACGGTCTGCCGGATGGAAGGAGCAACACACCGATCAGGAACGGATTCGCGGCAAGGCCGAGTTGCGGGCGCAAGCGAGAGGAGAGTCGTTATGAGTGAACTGTTTGTATACGACCCATCCCACGAGCACAAGAACTTCCGCATCCCCGGCCTGCAGCACAAGTACCGCGAGACCGTGTTGTTGTTCGTGGCCGAGGACTGCCACTCCACCTGCGACTGGTGTTTCCGCAAGAGACTGTTTGAGGGCGAGGCGCTAAGCGACGACGTGGTTGTCGATCCAAAAGAAGCACTGAAGTACTTGCGCGCCCATCGTGAAGTGCGCAGCGTCCTACTGAGCGGTGGCGACGCGCTGCTGGCCGAACCTGCGCTGCTGGAAAAGCTGCTTCACGGCACCGGTCGGATCGGGCACTTGCATGATGTCCGTCTGGGCACGCGGGCGCTGGTCCACCAGCCGCGGCGCTATGCCCGAATGGTGCCCCGCACCGAGGCCAAGAAGCTGTACCTGGTTTTGCACGTCGTTCGGCCGGAAGAAGTCCGCCCGGCGCTGGCCAAAGTAGTCAAGCAGTTTTCGGAGTACACATTCTATGTGCAGACACCGCTGTTGCGAGACATCAACGATGACCCGAGACTTCTGGCCGATCTGTGGTACGCCTGCGCCGAGGCGGGTTTACAACCCTACTACGTCTTCGGGTGTCGGACGACGCGAGGTAATCAGCGCTATACTCTCTCGTTCAGCGAAGGCCACGATGTCTTTTCGGCGGCTCAGTCGCTCTGCACCGGCGTGGTCAAGCCCTGCCGGTATGTGATGTCAACCGGTTCCGGCAAGTGGGAAATCATCGGGCGCGAGTACGATGAAATCATCCTGCGCTGTCACCAGGGGGTCAATCCGCTGATGGTTGGCATGATACGACGCGTCGAGCCGGACGCCGTCTGGTGGGACTTGCCGGAAGAGGACCCGCTTCTCCGGGACCTGCGCAGACAACGGCGGCCCTACGTCTCAAGCGAATAGGCAGTAATCGTCCTCTCTGTCGCTGTAGGACAGGGGCGTCAAACGCCTTGCTCAGCGAGTTGCACACCCGGCGATTGAGTCTCAGCACTTTGCACCACCCCTCAGTTTTTTGCTGACAGGGTCTTCGCGACTGCTAAATTGCCGTTAGTGTAATCAGGGCGCCTTTGGGTTGGAGACGGAGGCGCCCGGAGGCGCTGGGAGTGGATGCGAAGATGCTGGATAGGTTTTTCAGGCTAACGGAACTCGGCACCACGATTAGACAGGAAGTTGTCGCCGGGGCGACCACTTTTCTGACTATGGTGTACATTATTGTTCTTAACCCCAAGATACTCGAGGCGGCGGGGATTCCGTTCGGACCCTCGATGGTCGCCACCGTCCTGAGCGCTTTCTTCGGCACGATGGCAATGGGGTTGTATGCCAAAAGGCCGTTCGCGGTGGCGCCGTACATGGTGGAAAACGCCTTCGTCGCTTATACCGTGGTCGGGGTGATGGGTTACAGTTGGCAGACGGCGTTGGGGGCGATTTTTGTCGGCGGCGTGTTGTTTACGCTGATTACGGTGCTGCGCATCCGTTCCTGGCTGGCGCGGGCGATTCCGGAGGGACTACAGATCGGTTTCGCCGTCGGCATCGGTCTGTTCATCACTTTCATCGGCATGAACACCACCGGCATGGTGGTGCTGGGTGTCGAGGGCGCTCCGGTGCATGTCGGCAACCTTCACGAGACACCGATCCTGCTGTCACTACTGGGTTTTTTGGCCATCTGCTGGCTGATGATCCGCCGCGTGCCGGGAGCGATCCTGATCGGTATCCTGGGTGTCGCCGCGGTCAGCTTCGCCAGCGGAGTGGCCGACCTGCCTACAGAGTTTGTCAGCCTGCCGCCCTCGCTGGGGCCGATTTTTCTCCAACTCGACATCGGCGGCGCGCTCACCTGGGGCTTCTTTTCCGTCATCCTGACCGTTTTTGTCATGGACTTCGTCGACACCGCCGGCACCCTGTTAGGTCTCTCCTATCGAGCCAACCTGCTCGACGCTGACGGTCACCTGCCGGACATGGAGAAGCCGATGCTGTGTGATGCGCTGTCTACGATCGTGGCGGCGCTGCTGGGAACGACCACGGCGGGTGCATACATCGAATCCGCCACCGGTATTGAGGCCGGAGGCAAATCCGGTTTGACCTCGGTAGTGACGGCTCTGCTCTTTCTGCTGGCTTTGTTCTTCGCCCCGATAGTGGCGGCTATACCCGCCTGCGCTTACGGACCGGCGGTGATAATAGTGGGGATGCTGATGCTCTCACCGATAGCGCACGTTAAGTTCGACGACATCACCGAAGTGGTGCCGGTGTTCTGCGTCATCATCTTCATGTGTTTCACCTACAATCTCGGCATCGGCATAACCGCCGGCTTCGTGGTTTACCCGTTGATGAAGCTCCTGGCCGGGCGGGCGCGCGAGGTTTATGCCGGCTTGTGGGTTCTCGGCGGGATGTCGTTGCTTTTTTTCATTTTCTACCCTTATTGAAGAATCGAGCCGCACGCTCTTACCGACGGAATAACAAGCGTGAAAAATGTTGATGACAAACCGTTTATATTGTTGTAGATTTTCGGGTCTGTGAGCATAGTATCTGATTAGAGAACAGCGAATGAGATATCCGGAGATACGGAGGTATTGGCGATGAAGACAAGAGCACCGGCGATTCTGGCGGTAACATTCCTGGTTGCGCTGGCCGGTATTGGCATGAACTGTTCGCGCAGTGATACACCAATTCAGTCCTCGTTCTCGGGCGAGGTCGGCGTATGGTACTGGCTGCAATCGGTCGGTGGAATAAACAACGACACACTCATTCTCGGATCGGAGTCCTTCCTTCGCGGCCTCTACTTCGATAGCAAACGGACGGTCGAGTTCTACGAATGGGATACCAGCGAGGTTGTCATCGATCCGGTTTTCCGAGTCGGCTATACTATCGCCTGGGAAAACGTCGGCGCCGAACGTCGTAAGGTGCTGCGTTACGAAGGCGATGTCCACGGTCCACAGACGGTGGAGTTTATGGGTCGCGACACGCTCATCCTGACCGACCTCTTGATCGACGGCTATACGCACCGCTATTTCCGTCTGTACGGCGACTAACCGGTAGCCGGTGACATGCTGCGGTAGCACAATGGATCGAAAGACACTTTGCCATAGGAGGAAACAATGATGACTAGAGCCTTATCGGCCGTCCTGATAGCAGTAGTGATTCTGGCGATGGTAGGCATTGCTCTTTCCTGTTCCCGCGGTACGCCGCCGACGTCGGAGCCGGTGGATTTAGGAGAGAAGGGTACCTGGAACTGGGTCATGTCGATCGGCGGCATGGCCGGTGACACCATTTATGCGGACAGCGTCGACTTCACGCGACAACTGGTGTTCTTCGACATCTCCGACACTACCTTCTTCCAGTACTATCATAACGGGTTCCTTGAGGTCGCCGGCAGATACGCTCTCGTGCCCCCCTCGGATTCACAGTCGAACTGGGTGGTGCTCTTCGATGACACGCAGTTGCCGTCCCGGATTATTGACCGCCTCGACGCCGACACTTTGGTCCTGAGCCCGCTGACGACCATCGACACCTACACCGATTTCTACTCTCGGGTAGCCGCAGAGTAGGCCTTTGCGGCAACAGACAATACAAGAGGGTCGCCGCCACCTTGGCTGGCGACCTTTTTTGCGTTCGTGTGCGTTCTCGGTCGTCAGCCCCCCGCCTCCTAACAGACCGGCGGCGGTCCCTGGTTGAACATATAATCGACCAGGTAGATTAAATCGGCGATGTTGATGCCATTGAGACCGTCGACGTTGGCGGCATCCATATTCACTGGCGGCGGTCCGCCGTTGAACATGTAGTCCACCAGATAAACCAGGTCGGCAATCACCGCTACCGCACCGTCGCCGTCGAGATCACCGCAACGCCCGCTTTGCCACACTCCGGCCACCACCCTCGGCTGATAGGCGGTGTAGCCGGCGTCCAATCTCAGCAGGTGCGCCCCCAGTTGGGTAGTGTCGATAACGTTGGTCCCATTGCCGGACCCGACCGAGAATTCCAGGTTGATGATGGGTCCATACCCCGGGGCCAGCGGCGGGTTGCCGATGAGAATTCCGGCCCGGAAGCGAAAGGCCGCCTTTTTCGATGAAGGCGATATCTGCACCAGCGAAACCTGATCGAAGTAGTCGGTGCGGCAGGAGTCCGTGTTGAAGTCTATGTAAGTCAGGTTGACGTCACCGGAGTAGCGCACCGGTAGAACCAACTCGTCCATAGGATGAGCGTTGCGCAGGTAGACGGGGATAGTGATAGTGCCGCCCGGCGGCATGAATCCGTCCGGAATAACAACCGTATCGGCCAACGTCACCACCATCTTCCTGCTGGTGTGATTGTGCCGGCCGTCCGGGAGAAGGTTGTCAAGGCGCACGTCGAAGGCGCCGCCGGTGGTGTAGGTGTGCTCCGGGTTGCTCTCCGACGACTCGCCGCCGTCTCCGAAACGCCAATGCCAATCGACGGCGCCGACCGAACTGTCGGTGAACTGAACCGTCAGCGGTGTCCAGCCGACGGTGGTGTCGACATAGAAGTCGACCGGCGGCCGGTTGGTGTTGGCGAAGATCATATTGTAGGTGTCCCAGTGGGAAACGGCCAGGTCGTTGGTGAACGAGTATTTGTAAAACAGCGCGGCGCTGTCGTTCGGCGCCGCCGCCAACGACACCCAGCCCGACACCAGATCATAGCAGTAGTCGGCGGGCGACAGCACAACGCCGTCGACCAGCACCGAGTCCAGGCTGTAGAGCGGCTCGAAAGAGGTGTAGAAGAGCTTTTGCCCGGAAACGTAGAAAGTGTCGGCGCGTTCTTCCACGCCGTTGGCGTCGACGTCGACCCAGGCCATCTCCTCGACCACCGTCGAAGGATCGGCCCGCCACACCGGTGTGGACGTGAAGATCCCGCCGATGTTCTCGTAGATGCTCGGCTGATCCCACCAGCGCCCGGCCGCCAGATCGAGATCGCCGTCGTGGTCATAGTCGTAAAGCGACACGCCGGAGCCGTATCCGGCCGTGGCCGACTCCCAACTCGGCGTGGTGAGCAGCGTCCCGGCGCCGGTGTTGCGGTAGAGGCGGAAGTAACCGCCGGGACCCAACTGGTTGTTGAAGGCCACCACCAGATCGAGCCAGCCGTCGTTGTTGACGTCGCCGAAGATCAGCGTGTTGGCCGGCTGCGCATTGTTCGATTGCCAGCCCGGCGCGGCGGCAAGCGTACCACCGTCGTTGAAGAAGACAGCCGCACCCTGGATGTCATAGCAGAAGGCCAGGTCAAGATCGCCGTCGTTGTCGACATCACCCCAGGTGACGTCCATGGCCGCATCCACCACCGCCGATTGCCAGCCGGGCAGTGTCTGCAGCGACCCGCCGATGTTGTAGTAGACCCGCTCCGGCGTATAGACCGAGCTATAGGCATCACCGGTGGCGAACGCCAGGTCGAGATCACCGTCGCTGTCGGCATCACCCATAGCACAGGAGAAAGTGTAGATGGAGTCGGCGTTGTACCAATCGGGCGCGTGGTTGGGCAGATAGCCGGCATTGAGGTACAGGTTCGAGTAGTTGGCGGTCGAGAATCCCTCGGAACCAAGATAGTTGGCGACAGCAAAGTCGACCCAGCCGTCGTCGTCGATATCGCCGACGGCGCAGTGGCCCGAGTATTCGGCATTGGAGGAGTACCAAGAGGCCGATGACGGCAGGCTGCCGTAGTGAGACAGATAAATGGTGTTGGAGGCGAGCACGATGTCATTGCCGTTACCAAAGAACACGTCGATGTAACCGTCGTTGTTGCAGTCTTCCCAGATCATACCGGTGCCGTAGATGTTGTATTCGCCGGATTGCCAAAACGGGCTGGTTGCGATAGGCGGCTGCGCCGGGGCGGCGGCGGCGAAGAGGCATATTAACGATATGACTTGACAGGCTTTGACTTTCATGACTCTATATCCTCCGGGTAGGTGTTGCCGACGCGAACGCTGACGAGCTCGGCCGGGAATGGTGTAAACCGGTCGTCCTAACGGCGACCACAAGGTACACATCAATATAGCTTGATAGCCGGCTTTGGCAAGGCCAAAAGAAACGCCGCCCCCATTCGGGAGCGGCTTCTATTTGCATAAATCCAATCAGCGATTCGCGGTCGAATCAATCACAGGTCAACCCGGGACCGTCGTTGAACATGAAGTCAACCAGCGCCACCAGGTCGGCGATGGTGATGTTATTATCGCCGTCGAAGTCGGCGGCCGCCATAATCGGCGGCGGTGGTCCGTCGTTGAACATGAAGTCGACCAGGTAGACAAGGTCGGAGATGTTGGGACCCTCACCGTCGTTGTCGATGTCGGCGCAGATAAACGACTGCACCACCACGAAAGTGATTTGACGTTCATCAACACTGCCGACGTTGTCGATCACCTGGGCGGTGAAAGTAATGACCTGTGCGGCCAGCGGCGTACCTGACAGTAGCCCGCCTTCGGACAGCGAAAGCCCGGTGCCTGCCAGGTCGCCGTTCTTATCGAGCCAGTGAGCCGCTCCTGTGCCGCCGGTCGACACCAACTGCTCAGAGTATGAGGAGCCTTCAGCACCGCTGGGGAGGGTGTCGGTCGTGATCGAAATAGGCGGGTTGATATTGAAATCAAAAAGCTGGGTGGCCGTGCCGCCGCCTTGATCGCTCGCCAGAGCGGTAAACGAGAGCGGCCCGGCCGCGCTCGGCGTGCCGGATACTTGACCGTTCGCCGACAATGTCAGCCCCGTGCCGAACAGACCACCGGACTGATCACTGAAAGTCTTGGTCCCGGTCCCGCCGCTGACGAAGATCTGTTGCGAGTAAGCCACCGCTTCGGTCCAGTCGGGCAGGACCACCGTGACGAACTGAATCTCCGCGTTGATGGTAAAACTGAACTGCTTCTCGTCGGTGGCATCGTCGTCATCGGTCACCACCGCCCAGAAGCTGACAGCGCCGGCGCCGCCGGGCGTGCCGGTCAGCATTCCGTCGGCAGCGAGCGACAGGCCGGTTCCGGCCAGGTCGCCGTCGCGGTCGGCCCAACTGTAGGGCGGGGCGCCGCCGGCGGCCTCAAGCTGCTGTGAGTACGGTGCGTTGACCGTCCAGTCCGGCAGGTCCTCGGTGATGATGCCGACGGGAATATCGATGAAGATACTGAGCGGTTGCTCGTCTAATCCCCCGCCCTGGTCGATCACCTTCGCCGTGAAGTTGACGGCGCCGGTTACGAAGGGAATGCCCATGACCAATCCCGACGGCTGGAGAATCAGACCGCTGCCGGCCAGATCGCCGTTCTTGTCCGACCAGGTGCGGTCACCGGTGCCACCGGTGGCGACCAGTTGGTGGGCATACTCAGCTCCTTGCACGCCGTCCGGCATACTGGTGGTGGTGATCAGCAGTTCCGGATTAATGGTCATACCCAGCACCTGCTCGTCGACGGCGCCGACCAAGTCGGTGGCCACGGCCGTGAACGAGATCGCGCCGGCCACCGGCGTTCCTGATACCAATCCACCTGTCGACAGGGTCAGGCCTGTTCCCGCCAGGTCATTGAACTTGTCGCTCCAGACCCGAGTACCGGTGCCGCCGGTGGCGGCCAACTGCTGCGAGTACGGCGCCCCGGCGGTGCGGTCGGGAAGAGTGGTAGTAGTGATCTGCACCGGCGAGTTTATCAGGAAGCTGAAGTACTGTTCGTCGGTGTATAAGCTGTCATCGGTCACCACCGCCGTGAAAAAGCGCGTGCCGCTCGACGACGGCGCGCCCGAAAGCAAACCATCGCTGGACAAACTCAGGCCGGAGCCGGTCAGGTCACCGTATTTGTCGGTCCAGGTGTAGGGGGTGGTGCCGCCGCTCGACTCGAGTTGCTCGGACATGGGATGACCCTGGGTCCAGTCGGGAATGTCCTCGGTGATGATCTGCGGGCGGTTCTGATCACATTCCCACACCGTCACGGTGACGTCGTCGACGGCTGCCTCGACCACCGAACCGCTGGCCAGGTCGGAAGCGTCAAAGCGCAACTTGATCTGGCTGGTCGGGACGACGAAGTCGGATACGGCAAAGGTGTTTTCATACCACCCGCCGCCGGCCTGGTCGGCCGGTCCCACCTGCTCAACCAGCACCCAACTGCCGCCGTTGTTGTTCGAAATATAGATGTTCATCACATCGTTGTTGGGGTCGGCGCCGTAATTGTTCGAATACCAGCGGGCGTAGTGAATTTTGCCGTCGCCGACGGACAGGTCGATCGTCGGCGAGACCAATGTGGTAGTGCCGCCGTCGACATCGGAATCGCCGTCGGTATTCCCGGTCAGGTAGCACTGCCCGGAACCGTCGAAATCAGTCGGTGGATCGCCGCGATCGCCGCCGCCTGCCGGCACGCCGCGATTCCAGTGACCGGTTGAGGCATCGCCTGAGACCGTCCAGCCCTGGTTGGTCTCGAAGTCATCGCCAAACACGTCAATGACGCTGGTGGCCGGATCGGCTCGACGCGGGCTGGAGGGATCGGGATCGTAGTAGTAAGCCGAGGACGACTCCCGGGCGCGCACGTAGAACTCGATGTAACTGCCGCAGCTCACCGGCGGCAAGGTGGCTTCGTAGTGGTTGTCCGACAGCGCGGTCATCGGATTGTCCTCCCAGACGCCGCCGTCGATGCGGTGAAACAGCCGGCCGCTGCCGGGAATCGGCTCGCCGCCGAGGTAACCGCTGACCACCACCTCAAAAGTCGTGGCCGCACCCGGAGTGAGAATCTCGGGAATACCCGTCGGATAGCTGAAGATCAACGACGGTCCCGGAGTCGAGACACCGACGGCGTTCCAGGCGTTGGCCGCCTGCGCCGCCCAGGCGCCGGTCGGATCGAGATCCATGGCCGCCGATATCGTCCCCAGGGCGCCTTCGTGATAATCGGTGTTCATGCCCCAGTAGTAGGCGTTGGCGTAGTAAGCAACGAGCATCGCGTTCTGCACCCCGATACCGGTCACCGTTATGCCGTGATGCACGCCGCCGTCGGAAAGCAGGAAGAACCACTTGTTGCCGACGCCGCTGTTGGTGTGCACGCCGCAGTAGTCGTTATACCAGGAAGGCGAGCAACCGTTCTGATCGACCCAGTAGGGATCGGAGGTGCCGTAAAAGTCCGGGTCGCCGGCGTTGTGCGGATTCTCCATGTCGCGGAAACCGGTCCCGGAGGTAGTGCCGTTCTCCCCCATCAGCCAGTCGGGAATGTCCAGAGTGTCATGGTAGAATTCGAAGGCGGCACCGATCATATCGGAGAACGATTCATTCATCGCCCCCGACTCCATCTGATACACCAGATTGGAGCAGTAGTCGGTGATGGCGTGCCCCCATTCGTGTGCGATCACGTCGGGACACCCAGCCAAAGAACGCCAGCCGGTGGACCAGCTCCAGATGACGATCTGGTTGCCGTTCCAATAAGCGTTGTTGTCCCCCTCCGCCGAGTAATTGACGCTGGTCAGCATGGTCGCGCCGGCGTCATTAAAGCCGTTGCGACCCAAATGGTGCAGCATATAGTCGTACATGAGACAGGAATACACTTGGCCGTCAACGACCGGCGCCTGCGTTGACGCCGACCAGACGTTGTCGACATCAGTGGCGATACTGCCGGGCAACGAAGTCGAGGCGATATTGCACTGAATGTAACTCCCCGAAGGCATCTGGCCGTCGTGGCCGTGCGGGTTGTTGCCCGCCTGCCGCGTGTAGTCGCGCATCTGGTACATCGAGCCGGTCCAGTCGGTGTCGATGTGATAGCGCCAGGCGCCCATCACACCGATACCGGAACCGATGTCGTTGGCGTCCATGATGCGGTTGGCGTTGAACACGACCTCGCCGGAACGAGCATCGACCAGATACTCCCAGCGTCCCATCGGTGAATCGGACCAGATGAACAGCCGCCAGCAGAGATAGTTGTAACCTTCCCATGGAAACACCACGAGTTCCGGCTCGTCCGGCCGCCCGGTTCCGAAAAAGGCAGCCAGGTGCTCCAGAGCGCGGTCGGTGGCGGCGGAGGCCGTCAGCGACGGGGTCACATCGATGTCGATCCCGGCTTCGTACCAGCCGTTGACCGTCTTCATCTCGCCGGCGGCGGTGAAGTGGGCGATAAATTGCCCGCCGACGACCCGCACGCCTTTGTGAAACTGGTCGAATCGCACGTGGGTCATGCCGAGCCGATCGTGGTCGATGCGATTGACCCACAATTCCTCCCTCGGCTGGGCCATCTGATAGGCCCCCTTGTTGGCCTCGAAGAACGAAAGCGCGGCCTCTGCCTCCTGCCCCGCCGGCACCGCATCCATGAGGTCGCCCTCCACGTAGCGGGTGATGCCTCGGTCGGTGGCGAGGTAAGCGTTCACGTTAGGGTCGGAGCGAAGCAGGTTGGGGCCCAGTCCATCCTCCTCAGTGTTTGCAGCACCGGCGGTTCCAGCCAGCAGTGCCAACAGCAACAATGTTGCGCCAATCAGTCTCATTACTCCTCCGTAAGGCTACTTATAAGTGAATTTCGTCCAAATAGCAGTAATCCTGAGGAACAGGGTATTTGTACACGCTCTAACTCATTGTAAAATAGCCGATTATTGCGCTATGTCAACATCAAACTGGTTTGTAGCGGACCATGTTTGCGGCAACACAGTTGGGCGGCGCCGTTTTCGAGGAATCAGTCTACGCCGACACTGTAAAAGCTTGCCGAACCGGCGGCTGCCCCCTATTTTCCGGCATGCCTTCATACGAGCGCCGCGTGAAAGATCGTTTTTTCGACCTTAAATGGCCAGTGATATTGTTTGCGTTAACCAGATTGACAACAAAGAACCTGATTTAAGCCAAGGAGTGGAACACATGTCCCCAAAACGTTTTCTGCCGATGTTAATCGTCTCGCTCGCCATTCCGGCCGCGCTGCCCCACCAGGCGGTGGCCGATCTGCGCCTCAGATTGTACGTCCAGAGCGATAGCGCGAAGTTTATGGGGCGGGAGATCCCGGCCGCCAGTGACACCAATACCGTCTGGATGAGCGGCGACAAGGCATGTTGGCATCTGGGTGACACCGCCTCGTTTGTTCTGCATTCGGAGGATGGGATGTTGTATATGCTCGACCACGCCGCCAAGCAGTACTCTCAACTGCCGCTGGGGGAGATATTCGGCGCCGACAATCCCGAGTTGCAGCAGATGATGGCCATGATGAAAATGGAGGTGACCGTCACGCCGACCGATGAAACGAAGAAGATCGGCGATTGGGACTGTCGAAAGTACGTCACTACCAAGAAGATGCCGATGGCTGTCTCCACCTCCGAGTCGTGGGCGACCGAGGATGTCGAGCTTGACTCCGAGGCGTACTCCCGGATTATGACCAGCACCATGGCCTATTTCCCCAACTACCTGGAGATCGTCGAACAGTACAAGAAGATCAGCGGCGTCATCGTCAAGGAGACCACCACGGTTGAGGTCATGGGACAACAGATAAAGTCGTCCACGGAACTGATCGACGTGAGCGAGGAGGAAGCTCCAGTCGGCGTCTACTCGGTGCCGGAGGATTACAAACTGGTCGAACCTCAACCGCCGGGCCTGCATTAGGCGGCCGTCCCCTTGATCTCCGCCGTTTCGCCGATCACGGCCGCGCCGACCGCGTCGCCCCAGACGTTGACGGTGGTGCGGCAGCGATCGAGGAACCAGTCGATGGCCCAGATCAAACCGATGCCTTCAAGCGGCAGACCGACGGCGGACAAAACGAACACCATCGTCACCGTACCCGCGTGAGGGATCCCGGCCGCCCCGACCGAAGCCAGCGTGGCGGTGAGGAAAATCACTATCTGCTGGCCGACGCCGAGGTCGACGCCGTAAATCTGGGCGATGAAAAGAGCCGCCACCGCCTCATACAAGGCCGTGCCGTCCATGTTTACGGTGGCCCCCAACGGCAGCACGAACGACGCCGCGCGACCATCCACTCCGTTCTTCTCCTCCACCGCCTCCATCGTGATCGGCAGAGTGGCCGATGACGACGCGGTGGTGAAGGCCATGGTCAGCGCCTGGCCCATGTTGACGAAGTACTCGAACGGCCGCCTATGGCCCAACAGACGCAGCAGCAGCGGCAGCACCACCGCGGCGTGCAAGAGCAACCCCAAGATCACGGTCAGCGCGTACCAACCGAGACCGGACGCCAACTGATCCAGCGTCCCGCGATTCTGGGCCACAATCCCGCCGATAAGAGCCATCACCCCAACCGGCGCGAAGTAGATAATAAGTGTCACCAGCTTCATGATAGCCGCGTTCAAACCCTTAAAGAACTCGATCACCACCCGTCCCTTTTCGCCGATGCCGACCAGCACGCCACCGAACACCAGCGAAAACACGATCAGCGGCAACACCCTGGTTTCCGCCGCGGCGGCGAAGATGTTGTCCGGGATCAACCCAACGAAGACGTCGATGAGCGTCTTTTCCTTGCTCTCAGCCACCAGGTCGGGCACGAAAGCACCGAAGCTCTCCACTCCCTCACCCGGGCGCAACAGATTGACCAGGACGATTCCGATAAGCACCGAGACGCCGGTGGTCACCATGTAGTACAGAATGGTTTTCCCTGCTGTCTTGCCGAGTTTGGCGATGTCACCGAGCGACGTTACCCCGACGATCATCGAGGCCACAATCAGCGGCACCACCACCATCTTGAGGGCATTGAGAAACATCGTCCCCAAGAACTCGATGGCCAGAAACCATTCACCCACGAAGTAGCCGCCGAGCGCCCCCAGCGCAGCCCCCACAATCATGGCGATCAAAACGATATTACCGGTTCCCTTATCCATGCGATGTTTTCCCTGTCGTGACGAGTTGCCGCATTCGATGAAGATACTGGCGAGACGACAAGGCCACAACCTCAAAAACGAAATCTCGTCCCATCGCACCGTCACGCGCCGTGCGGCGTGCGCCCGCCGGCCAAGCGTTGATAACCGAGTGCAACATTTAGCTTGACAGAAGGTGGGCGATGGGGTTATCTTTACTATCGTCAAGCATTTGCAGGTACAAACTCAAACGACGAAAATGACTTAATTAATGTCCTCACCAACCATTCTCTCAGAGGAGGAGCACACAATGAGAGGCGCTTTTATGAAACTCCTGGCGGTAGCGCTGCTTTTATTCGGTGTTACAGCTCAGGCGCAAAACGGGGCTTTCACGCTCGATCACGTGAACAGCCTGACAGCTCAGGGACGACTGCGGACCGATCAGCAGATCGTCTTCTATCTCCGCATAAACAACAACACCGGGGTCAACGCTCAGGGTATGACCAACGGCTTTCGTGTCCACTCGAGCGACGGCGCTTGCTGGACCACTCTCACCGGTGACACCCTGAATACGCTGGCTTGGGGAGCGGCCTTCAACTTGCTCTTCCAGATCAAGTATTTCAGCGTCGACGGCTGTGGCGCCGATACGGTCTCGTTTTCCGGTTCCCGCCTGACGTCGGCCGGTCTGCCCGCCGGCTTCAACGACACTGCCTACACCATCACGATAGGCCCCATCGCCGACGCCGACAACGGCAAAACCGTGTGTCTCGATTCCAGTTATTTCCCGCCCGCCGGGACCTGGAAATGGGCGGCCGGCGGCGGTGTTTCCTATTATCCCAGTTGGGATGGACCGCACTGCTTCATCGTCGATGCTTGCTGGGATAATCCGGCCGATGCCGACAACGATACGTGGGGCAACGCCTGCGACAACTGCCCCACCACCTACAACCCCGGACAGGAGGACGGCGACGACGACGGTGTCGGTGACGCCTGTGACAATTGCCCCGCTGTCGCCAACCCGGGTCAGGAGGATAACGACAACGACGACGTCGGAAACGTATGTGACAATTGCCCCAACAACTATAACCCCACGCAAGCTGACACCGACAACGACGGCATGGGCAACGCCTGTGATCCCTGTCCCAACGACCCGTATAACGATATCGACGGCGACGGTCACTGCGGCGACGTGGACAACTGTCCGACCACGTATAATCCTGGTCAGCAGGATGCGGATGGCGACGGTCTGGGTGACGCCTGTGATGCCTGCACCGACACCGACAATGACGGTTACGGCAATCCCGGCTACCCGAACAACACCTGCCCTGACGACAACTGC
>Ga0214473_10000751_pt1 | contig 44759 bp, 45 predicted proteins | sample RVTome_7_FD_203509 | JGI IMG/M metagenome (GOLD analysis project Ga0214473, IMG submission 203509) | Soil microbial communities from uranium-contaminated site in the Upper Colorado River Basin, Wyoming, United States - RVT98D197 | ecosystem: Environmental > Terrestrial > Soil > Contaminated >...
GATCGCGGCATGGGAAACCGCCCGCAACGAAAAAGCAGCAACCATTGATTGGAGATTTACAACCGGAGATGCGAGGGTGAAATTGAAAAGGCTCTACCCATCATTTGGAGATTGACGGAGCACTAGTAATAGATACTTTGCGGCATCCAGTTTTTTCTGGATCATTAGAAATTTTTCTTGGGACCTGCTCAGTAATGATGGCGAAGGCCATGAGAGATGGTTTTCCGCTGAGAGGCGCCATTGGCGGCGGAGATTTTTATAAAGATGGAGAAGTTATGGTCAGTACAGCATTGGCGGATGCAGCCCGTTATGAAAAAGAACAGGAATGGCTGGGAGCGGTCTTGACCCCGGATGCACTTAATATTATAGAAACTGCAAAAAAATTTGAGAAAAGACAAAAAGGAGAAACCCGTATTGAATTTTCTTCGGAGAGGTTTAATTATTACGTACGATATGGAGCAATTCCATGGAAGAAAGAGGGGCGACTCAGCGAGAGACCCGCTAAAACTTTTTATATAAAGCCTTTCGAAATGGCAGATAATGATTGGTCTTCAAAATATCTTCCTACCTATTTTAATGATCCTGAAAAGGTTATCAACAGCCATTCCCTTTACGGAGAGAAATAATATAAGCCTTTCATTAAAAGACCGGGCGCACCAAGGCGCGCCCCTACATCATTATTAAACAAATCGGGAACCCGCTAACGGGCCGAATGCGCCGCTTTGGACAACAGCTCCGAGGCCCATTGGTTCAAGCTCTTCCCGGATGCTTTTGCCATTATGAGGGCCTTGGCGTGAACTTCGGGAGGTATACGGAGCATCAGCTTTCCCGAGGCGGGCTTTTCAGGCTTGCGCCCGGTCGCCTTGCAGTCGGCAAGATAATGGTTGATTGCCGCCGCGAAATGCTCTTTTAGCTCGGCGACAGTTGCACCGTGGAAGCTGATGCTGTCCTCAATCCCCAAGACCCTCCCTACAAAAATATTGTCGCGCGGATCGAATTCAATGCGGGCCTTATACCCTTTATAGGTCATTACGTTCATCATGGCTTCACCTCCATTTTTAAAAACCACTCTCGCAATTCTTCAACTTGGTACTTTTTCGCCTCCTTGCCCGGGTGAGGGCGGTGCAGGTACTTGCGGCTGCCCTTCATCTCGAAGACTACCCGGGAGCCTTCTCCTTCCCGGACTACGCCGCCCAAGGAGACGATGAGTGCCTCTATATCCGAAAATACAATGCCGCTTCGCGTGGGCGTGGAGAAAATCGCTTCCAGTATCCGGCGATGTTTTGCTTTCACCTGGATATATGATAGCATTTTTTGCTATCAATTACCAGGAATGTGCCTATAGCATTTAAATAATTCGGGCCGCCCCAATTTGTTCTTTTTTCTTTTCCCCGGTGGACCTCAATATGGTGTCCTCTGTCCTATAGACGCCGTCCGCCCTTTTCCTTTATTCTTTACCCGGTGTGTAGGATGCTCGCGCCATTGAACACCCGGAACGGAGTGAACGGCGTGAAAATAATTTTTGCGAAAAATCTATTTTGATTCAGGCACTTGGAAAGAAATCGGCTGGTTTTCGTGAACGCATAAAAAGCGCGCGCGTGCGCGCGCGCGAGGTACAAGCTATATATATAAGGCGGTGCGCAGGCCGGGAGGGGTCGGCTTTCTGCTAAAATAAATCGTAGTCCTTGCATAGGCCGAATATAAAAAATAAGATTTAGGGGAGGTATAAACGCCATGCAGGAAGAAGAGCTGCGCCCCGATAAAAAGATAGACATAAGGGGGCTTGTCTGCCCGTATACCTTCGTTAAGGCCAAGCTCGCTGTGGAAGACATGGAGATCGGAGAGGTCTTGGAGATCATCCTCGACTGGCCCGAGGCGGCCAAAAACATCCCACGCTCCATGCAGGACCACGGCCAGACAGTCCTTAAGGTGGAACAGGTCTCCGATACGAACTGGGTAATCCTCGTTCGCAAGGAAAAGGACTGAGAGATGGAATTCACGGACGAGCAGGTCCACAGGTACTCAAGGCATATAATCCTTCCGGAAGTGGGCGGGAAGGGACAGAAAAAACTCCTTTCCTCGAAAGTATTCCTCGTGGGCGCGGGGGGCCTGGGCTGCCCCGTAGGATATTACCTTGCCGCCGCCGGCGTGGGCACCCTCGGCATTATAGATAACGACGTCGTGGAGCCCTCCAACCTGCAGCGCCAGATAGCCCACAATACCGGGCGCATCGGGATGTCAAAGGCCCTTTCCGCCAAAAAGACCTTCGAGGCACTTAACCCCGATGTGAAGGTCGTCGCCATGCAGGGCCGCCTCACAAAAGACAATATCCTCGATATACTCGGAGATTATGATGTCGTGGTGGATGGGAGCGATAACTTTCCCACCAGATACCTGGTGAATGACGCCTGCGTCCTTCTGAAAAAGCCCCTCGTAAGCGGGGCAATACTGCGCTTCGAGGGCCAGGTTACAACGCTTCTTCCCCATGACGGGCACTGTTACCGCTGTCTTTTCGAGGAGCCCCCGCCGCCCGGCCTCGTCCCCTCCTGCCAGGAGGCAGGCGTCCTCGGGGTCCTCCCCGGCGTTATAGGCGCGCTCCAGGCCACAGAAGTCTTAAAACTCCTCCTCGGCAAAGGGGATGTGCTTAAAAATACGCTCCTGATCTATAACGCGCTCAGCGTCTCTTTCAGAAAGGTGAAAGTGCCCCGCAACCCGGACTGCCCCATCTGCGGCACGCACCCGACTATAACCCGGCTCCAGGACTACGACGCGGGCTACTGCCAGATGGGACATTAAAAAAGATCGCGGGGCTCCGCCCCGCACCCCTTCTTTTTAAGGGGAAAAAACAAAAAAGAAAACGGTATAATTTTCTCATGATTCTAAACATTCCTCGCTCAATCTACGAAGACATGCTTTCCCATGCCCGCTCGGGCGGGCCCATAGAGGTCTGCGGGATCCTTGCCGGCCGGGGCGAAACGGTCGAGAAGATCTATAGAGGCACGAACGTGGACTTCTCCCCTACAAGCTACCAGTTCCCCCCGCAGGAGCAGTTCTTCATCCAGAAAAATATAAGAAGCTCCGGCCTGGAGATGCTCGCCATCTATCACAGCCATCCCTCGGGAGGGGCCTACATGTCTCCCAAGGACAGGGAGCTTGCCGTCTGGGAGGTCGTCTATATCGTTATCGGGCTTCCCAACGGAGAGCCGGGGTGTAAAGGCTTTCTCGTGAAAGAGGGGGAAATACAGGAAACGAAACTCGAGATAGTCTGAATTAGAGGCCCGGCGCCTTGTCCTTCGAAGGCAGGCCCTCTTCGGACAAAAGCCTCTTTGCCGCTATGAAACGCTTCGTGTAAAAAGGCGTGTCCAACTTATCTATGGCGACCTTCTTTTTTAACGACGAGGCATGGATAAAGAGGTTCTCCCCCAAATAGATCCCCACGTGCGAGGGGAAGGAGGCATAGGTCCTGAAAAATACGAGGTCCCCTATCGACAGCTCATCCAAGCTTACCGTTACGCCCTTGTGGAACTGCTCCCTTGCGGTTCGGGGGAGGCTCACGCCCAATGTTGTAAAGACCTTTTGCACGAAGGCAGAGCAGTCTATTCCATAAAGGCCCGTCCCGCCGAACTTATAGGGTATGTCGAGCATCGTCTTGGCGAACGCTATGAGTTTCTCCTTCGTGCTCATCCCCTCATAGGTCTGCTCTTCTACAAGAGTATGGAGGTTATTATCAAGCTTTTCCTGCTGGATCGAATAGCTCTGCTCCGGGAGAGAAGGGCCCGGAGCGGCCGATGAGTCGGCGAGGAGGACATCGGGCGCTTCCTCCGCTTCCTCCTTTTTTACCAGAAGCTCCTGCCCGGTTTTAAGCTTTTCGTCGGCAAGCCCGTTCAGCCCCTTTAGCTCTTCGGGAGTGAGGCCGAATTTTTTAGCGACCCCGAACAGGGTATCCCCTTTCCGGACGACATAGGTGTCGGCCTCGGGGACCGGAGCAGCCTTCTTTACGAGTAGTTTCTGGCCGGGCATTATTTTTGATTTCTTTCCGATCCCGTTAAGCTCTTTAAGCTCGGCCAATGTAATGGAATGTTTTTTGGCTATTTTCCCGAGGGACTCGCCTTTTTTCACAACGTGGTACTCGTCCTCTCCTTGAGGGGGAGTTTGGGCGGCCTTTGCGGAAATAGTAACCTCTTCCTTGATGCTCTTTTTCCCGACTATAAGGCGCCGGCCCGTTTTTATGCGGGCCTCTTTCTTCGTATTTATGCCGTTTAAGTCTTTTAACTCCTTAAGGCTTAAATGATATTTTTTCGCGATGGTGGACAGGTTTTCGCCTTTTCTTACTTTGTGATAGAGGGTCTCCGTCTTTGCGGCTGTGTTCTTCCTGGCATTTACCTTAACTGGGTCTGTTTTCTTTATTTTCTCAGTTTTTTTCTTAGACGATTTTGTCGCGATTTTTAGCCTTGTGCCGGGTTTAATGGTATTTGAGGAGAGGTGGTTATCTTTCTTTATCTTTTTTATATCTACATGGAACTTGGAGCTTATCCCGGATAAGGTGTCCCCTTTTTTTACTTTATAGGTCTGGTAAGCGTGGGAGACGAGGGCCCAAGCCAACAGGAACGCCAGAAATGAAAATACCCCTATTGCCCTCTTTACCGTCATAAGCGCCTTAAACCCTCCTTCTACTTACGTTCTCTGTTATAACAGAAAACCCGAGGTATTTTCATCTTTTTTGCAAAAATTGCTTGTGATTAGGCTCACAGTTCCGGGTTTTTTCTTTTTAGTAAACAATGTAATATAAAAAAGATATCCCTTTCCACAGGATTGCCGCCCATATGGTAAAACGCTTCGGAGGGGAGAGGATCAACCCAGTCATCATCGGGAAATCGCTCGTCTATTTCGCGGACGCCGATTCCGAGCCCGACCCTCAGTACACAAAGGGAAATGAGATTGCTTGGGAGCGCATAAAAAGGTTCTTTAAAACTCACGTAAAGCAGTTTGTCTTTGACCTCGATGCGGCGGTGAAAGAGAAAATTGAAGTGTAAAATATAGGACTCGACCGTCAGGCATGGAAAGGCCAAGTCTCGTCTTCTTCCTGAAAGTGAAATTAAATGTTCACAGAAAAAGGCAGTAGATTACAACCTACAATTAAGGCTGAAAAAATTCTCCGGGTAAAAGAGTCACGAGCTAAAGTGAATCGTTTTGTTTTTTTCTTGTCATTCCGGCCCCGTATCAAGCACGGGGTAAACTCCAGCCGGAATCCAGCGACTTTGTTTTAAAATATGCCATGCCGAAAAAAGGCTATTTATACATTATTGCCAGCCGCAGGAATGGGATTCTGTACGTAGGCGTCACGTCGGATTTGGTCAAACGCATTGAAGAGCACAGGCAAAAACTGGTGGACGGGTTCACGAAGCGATACAATGTTACAAAGCTCGTCTATTTTGAAATCTTTGAAGACATAAAAGACGCTGTTGCCCGTGAGAGGCATATAGAGGAATGGAAGCGCAAATGGAAAACGGAATTGATCCAGTCTATAAATCCTTATTTATAGAAAATAAAATGGTTGTCTGATACCTTTATTCTAAAATGTACAAATTTTGTACAGCAGGTGTATAATGGAATATGAGGTTTGAATGGGACCCGGCTAAAAGCGCAGCAAACAGGATAAAACACGGCATCGACTTTGCGGAGGCAAAAGGTTTATGGTTGGATGAGAACCGGATTGAAATACATCTACCCCATCCGGTTGAAAGTCGGCGTATCGTAATCGCCAAATTAAACAATAAATATTGGACGGCAGTTTACACCATGAGAAGTGAAAATTTTCGCATTATTTCGGTGAGACGTTCGAGAGAAAAGGAGGTCGAGTTATATGACAAAGAGGAAAAGAGCTAAAGATACCCGCGAATTCGACAAGCGTTTTGACGAAGGCGAAGACATTCACGATATTGTCGATATGTCCAAGGCCGCGATTATTCACCATGGCAAAAAAGTTCGCATCACACTTGATGTGGCCGAATCCCTGGTTAACGAAATAGATGATATACGCAAAGAGATTGGAGTTGACAGGGGGGCATTAATAAAAATCTGGCTTCATGAGCGAGTAAAAAAGGAAAAAGCTGCCGGCACAGTTTCATAATAGCGTGTTAGGCAGAGTAATTGCAATTGAGGCCAATTCCTACGCAAGCACGACCCGGTTGCGGCCCTCTTCCTTGGCCCGGTAGAGGGCGCGGTCGGCAACCTCTATAAGGGCCTCCTTGGTCCTGGCATCGGCAGGGTAAGAGGCCACCCCTATGCTCACCGTGATCTTCAAGCCTCTCGCGTCCACATGGAAGAGGCTCTCCATTATGGCCTTCCGGGCCCTCTCGGCCACCAGGCCCGCACCTTCCTTGTCCGTGTCCGTAAGGAGGGCCGCGAATTCCTCTCCCCCGTAACGGGCGGGGATATCCGTCTCGCGCACCGTCTTTTTCAGGATGGCCGCCACGCTCTTTAAGACCGTGTCGCCAGCCGGGTGCCCATAGGTGTCGTTCACTTTTTTAAAGAAATCTATGTCCATGAGGAGGAGGGACAAGGGGCGGGGGTAACGGGAGAGCCTTTTGAACTCCTCCGCCAACTTTTCCTGAAAATGCCTGTGGTTGTAAAGTCCCGTAAGCCCGTCCGTTGTGGCCATGAGCTTTATGTCTTCGTGCAGGAAGGCGCGGGAGAGGGTCACGGAAATCTGCTCGGAAAAGAGCTTCAGTATCTCTATCTGATGGACCGTAAGAGGGTTTTTCCGCTCCGATACAAGGGCCAGTATCCCCAATATATTGCTCTCATACACAAGGGGTATGGCGAGGACAGACTTTAAATGCCCGGCCCCGAAAGGGAGCGCCGGGATATTATAGCCCGCGAGGTCCGAAAGATAGACGGGCAAAAGGCTCTGGACGGCGTTCTCGATGAGGCTCCCCTTTAGCGTCTTGAAGCGTTTCTTAGCGGGCTCCTTGAGCCCGCTCAAGGCTATAAGCTCGTATTCCCCATCTCTTCTGATGAAAAGGGTGGTCCCCATCGGGGCGATCCTCCGCAGTGCTTTTATCGCTCCCCACGCTATCTCTTTCAGGTCGAGGGAGCGCAGAAGGTTTGAGCTTTCCTCTTTTATCACCTCGAATTCCTTCAGCTTCCGCTCCGTTTCGATGTATGCGCGCTGTCTCTTCATCATCCCGCCTATGAGCGAGCCCAGCGAGTTTAAAGTCAGCGAATCCCTGCCGCTGAAGGCATCAGGGCTTCGGCTGTCTGCCGCGAGCACCCCGATCACCTTATCGTGGTCATAAAGGGGCACGGCCATAAAAGAGGATATCCTGGCCCCGCGCTCATACCCCGCACTCTGCTCCCTCTGGAGGTTGTTCACGATAACGGTCTGGTTTTTTCTGAAGGCAAGCCACAGGAGGCCCTCGCCCGAAAGGGTCATCTCCCGGGCCGTGGACTTCTTCAGATAAAGCTCCGGCGCGGGACGGGCCGCCGCCTGGAATATGCTCACACACTCCGCCCCGAGGGATTCCCCGGCAAGGGCGAGGGCGTCCGAAAGTTCCTCTTCCGCGGCCTCCCTCAAGCCCATGTCTCCCGAAGAAAGCACGACCGAATCTTCTCCCAATTTGGAGAGCCTTTGCCCGAGCACGGCCACCCTCTCCCTCATCCGCCTGAGGCCCAGCCAGCAAATCCCCCCCGATGCGTAAGATGCCGATAAGAGAAATATGAGGCCCTTATCGAGTTCAATAAGGCCTTTTATTTCCACGAGAAGGCCGGCTCCCCAGATAGGCAGAAAGACCTCCGGGGCATAGAAAACGCCTGTCCCTATTATGAGCGGAATATGAAGGAACCTGAGGCCGGGGTGGAATAAGGCGAAAGAACCGATTAATAAGGCTAATGAAATATAAAAAAAAGAAAACCCCCGGGCATCTTTTTTCTCGAGCGCCCTGAATAACAGGAAAACCGCAAACAGCCCCGAAAAGGAAAACCACAGAAAGGGTCGTTTAACGGGGAACTTATATAGCTGGCCTATCCAGAGGCCTGAAAGGACAAAAATGATGAGGGTAGGGGTCTTGACCGGAAATTTGAAATCTTTAAGCTTGAAGCGCTCTCTTACGACCCTTCTGCCCTTCCCCTCTTAACCTCTTCTTCCCTGAAGAATTTCTTGTAAAGGATCTCCCATTCGGGGCTCCCCTCAACCATCTTCTTCTGATAGGAGGCCAACTTCTTCCTCACTGCCGCCTCTATGTCCTCGCCGACCTTGAGCTCGGCGGCAACGGCCCTCTTTATGGCCTTCCTCACCGCGCCCTCGTCATCCTTCAAGCGCACGAGCCCCTTTTCCAGAAGCCCCTTCAACAGCACATGGCTTAAATGGGTCACCTTCTCGTCGGAGAGCATCGCCATCAGAGGGTGATGTTCCTTTCCCTTATGAGCTTCTGTTTTGTGAGGTCGAAGAGCTTCCTGTAATCGAGCCTGCCTTTTTCGATTTCGCCCTCGTACTTCTTGAGTATCTCCCTCACCTCGTCGTTCAGGCGGTCCTCGACCATGAGTTCTTCAAGTATTATCGCCTCGGCCCCTTCAAGGAGCTTGTCCCTTGGAACTGCGGGCTCCACGAGTTCGTTTTCAAGAAGCTCGTTTATTATCCGCTCGGTTATCGGCCTCACCCATGTCCTGGGTACCCTCACCTTTCGATCATCACCTTTCAATGAACGGCAGGAGGGCAATGTTTCTCGCCCTCTTGACCGACGTGGTCAGCTCCCTCTGGTGCCCGGCGCAATTGCCGGTCATCCTCCGGGGCAGGAGCTTCCCCCTCTCGGTGAGATAACTTCTGAGCGTCCTTAAGTCTTTGTAATCAATGAACTCCACCTTGTCCGCACAGAACCTGCAAAACTTTCTCCTGTGGCTGAATTTCCGCTGCAATCTATTTTCCTCCTTGGAATATTTTATTGAATGGGGGCGCTGCCCCCAGCCCCCGCTGGGGGTCCAGACCCCCAGACCCCATCGTTTTTAAACGAGGGTTCAAAGGGCCCTCGGCCCTTTGCGGGGTCGTGGGGCGGAGCCCCTCTCGGATAAAATTAAAACGGCTCAACGTCGCCCGATTCTTCCGGCGGAGGGCCGAAGTCTTCGGGGGTTGCCGCTGGCGTCTCGAAGCTTGTCCCCTGGGCCTCTCTCCGTGCGAGGAAACGGACTGTCTGGGCCACGACCTCGCATTTGGAGCGTCTCTGGCCCTCGTATTCCCAACGTCTTTCCCTGAGGCGGCCCTCTACGAGGACGGGCCGGCCTTTTGAGAGGTATTGCCCGCATGCCTCGGCTGTTTTTCCGAAGACGACGACGTCGATGAAGAGGGTCTCCTTCTGGTCGCCGCTCTTGAAATTGGAATTCACGGCGATGGTGAAGCTGCTCACGGGGGTGCCCTGCGGACTGTAGCGCAGTTCCGGGTCCTTTGTGAGGTTGCCTATGAGTATTATTTTGTTGAACATCAGGCTGTTTTTTGCTCGCCCTCAGTTTTGGAAGGAACCGGCTGGAGCGAGGCATCGAGGGCCTTCACCTCTTTTGGCCCGAGTTTAATGACCATGAATTTCATGACGGGGTCGAAGACCTTGTACAGCTCCTCGAGTTTTTTAACGAGTGTTGCCGGCCCCTTGAGATAGTAAAAGACGTAAAAGCCTTTTTTGCGCTTATCGATCTCGTAGGCCAGTTTCCGGTTGCCCCATTCGTCCGTTTTGAGTATCTGCCCGCCCGAGTCGGCGATAACGGTCTTGATTTTTTCGATGGCGGCCCGGAGTTCTTCTTCCGGAAGAGCGTCGCTGAAGATCACGGCGTTTTCGTAATAATTCACTTGTGCTGGAACCTCCTTATGGTTATTGTACCGGGCACTCAACAGGCCATTCGATGCATTTTGAGCGCTCGGCCATAGCCCCCTTAAAACCAAGGGAGCAAGGACACTAAGTTATAGCACAGGAAAGGCGCTAAAAGCAAGAAAACAGGCCTTTTGGTAGTGGTACAGTTTCATTTTTTTAGAAGGGCTAAGATTTCCTCGATGCTCCAAACATGGTCAGTTACTCCCGCTTCCATAGCCGGGGTAACTCTAAGGCTTTGATGTATCCGGCAGAAATTATAGTGCATGAAGTGAAGGGCTACCGCATGAGAAAGATTTTCCACTTTTTTTGAGAAAGCATTGGTCAAACGAGTAAACCGCCTAATGCTCATACGCATTGTAAGATTCTGGCGTTCTACAAAGCTGGTAGAGATAGCCTTACTATTGGGATTGCCTATTGCCCTATACTTTTTGGTTTTAACGAATTTAGCGGGACTGTATCTACTTTCCCCGAATTTACTCGGACTGTCATACATTTTGATTAACTGCCCGTAATCTATTTCACTCCCAAAAGCCCCGTCCACGGCCTCAAAATAGGCGTGGTTGGCATCCGTTGTTAGTTGAATCCTATAGGCCATACGGCCCGCCAAATCGCTCATAAAGGCATAAGCAGTCTCAGATGTCCTTTTCCCTACCCGCCAAGTAGGAGCAAGCTTTGAATCGGCGCAAATCGCCGTAAAAGTCCAGACATCCCCAAAGCCAAGCTCTCCTTTGTGCTCATCGGGTACATTCTTTTCTTTGGAATAACAGAATGACCATATTTCATCGCATTGAACCTTACGGCATTTAAGATTCCGCAAGGTTTTATCCTGATATTCAGCACAAGCCTTTCCCACGTCCGCTAAGAGCTTGAGGATAGTTACCTTAGATGCCCCGGTCATGCGGGAAGTGGCTCTAATAGAGTTTCCCTCCACCAAACAACTTATGATTTGGGCCTGTTTTTCTGTACTCAGCTTGTTCATGTCTCAATTATATGCTTGAGCGCTCAAGAATGTCAAGGAAAAAATGCACTCTTGACAGATTAATTTTAAGGGTGCTTAAATAAAGATAGACGGCCCCGCAGGGTCTCGAACCCTGAGCTTGACGCTTAGTAGGCGTCCACTCTGTCCATTGAGTTACGGGGCCTCTGAAAGGCGGGGCACCATCCCGCCTTTTCATTTTATATTTCTTCCTCTTCTTCTTGGTTTCTTTCCCCCTCAAGATACGGAAGAGACAAGGTTCGCCCATATCTTGGAAGAGCACGCTCAATTAACTTATAAAAACCGCCCCAAGTAGTTGTGGCTTTAAACAGAGTAATTACGCTGGTAAAGTGCTCCATTAATTTTGGATGACCCAAGTCATCTGTTAACCATTGAAAATATCTGTTTTTTGTTCTTCCCTTCTCATCTCGTGGAGTTCTGTCTTTCAACTCATCTAATAGGCCAGGAGCAAGGCGGTCATAAATAAGATCATTAGTTATTTTGCCTACTATTTTTGGCCGTTTCCCAGATAGCGGATTGTATGTCCACCCCTTTAATCGGAATATATGCTCATAAAACTCATTGGGGAAGGTCCTCACCCATGGCCTTAGCTCTTTAGCGATATACATCTCAAGAATCTTTTGTAAGGCTAATTTATCCCTTACTTCCTGATAGCCGGTTGCCTCATCAACAAGGGCGATAATACCGACATGGGCCAAGCCACGCATAAGAATATCGCAGGCAATGGCAAATTTTTGCTGTGGTTGAGATAAGACACCAGCATCCCTTGCCCTTAGATAGACTTCACACACTTTAGGAAGAATTTCCGCATTATAGCCGTAAGCCTTGCCACCCGTTCCACCGCTAAGCGCGCGAAATTGGATTGGTTTTGTCGAGCATATTAACTCCTCGTTAATAAAGGGTTTTAAGTTATCTAAATCAAGAAAAGGGGCTATCTTTTCGACCGATGAGCTCCTGCCCCCTGCTGGGCGCGGTGAACGCCCAATCGCTTTCAGAAAGCCCTCTTGGGTCAATACTCGCGTGCCATCTTCCAAAACCGCACAGGGTAAGATGCTGTCGCCAATATGTATCTCGCCACGGTGAGTGGCTCTGGGTATTTTTTCTTTTCCTGCTTTTTCCCAACGAGCCTCAATAGCCCGCCGTGCAATTTCTTTTCTTTCTTCTGGGGTAAGAGATAAAGCCCGAGCCTGTCCGCCCTTACTGGCGCCAAGCTTGGATAATTCCTTTGCCGCTTCGTTCACCTTATCGCCCGTTCTCTCGTCTTCCACCTTGACCTCCATTTCGGGCTGCTACTTGCCCGCGCAACTATGGTAAAGGAACAAAGGTGGGTTTGTCAATACCTGCTGGGGCAAGTATCAGTTATTTTTTCCAGCGGGCTTTGGCGGCTTTGAGGGCTATTTCTTTTCGTTTCTTAGGGGAGAGCTTTTCAGCGCGGGCCTTACCGCCCTTCAATCCCCCCAACCGCCCCAAAGCAACGGCGGCGGGGTTCTTTTCGGCTTTCGGGCTTTCGGGTTCGGCTGTAGTCTGTTTAACTATTGAAGCGGCAATCTGGTTAATATCGGTGGGCTGTTTCTTCTTTTTCTTTTCCATGCTCCTATTATACCAAAGCGGTCAAGCATGAGGATAGGCCCGGAAAATTCAAACTGTACCACTACCGGCCTTTTTCTTGACTAAGCGTTTTCCGGTTATTTAAGATAATAAACTTATGAGCACAGCGATCGGTTCGGACCATGCCGGGGTCGAACTGAAAGAGGAAATAAAAAGGTTTTTAGAGGAAGAGGGGGTCTCTTTCGTGGACATGGGCCCCGATGGGACGGACTCCGTGGACTACCCGGATTACGGGGCGAAAGTGGCGGAACTCGTATCGAAGGGGGAAGCCGAAAGGGGCATTCTCATTTGCGGCACGGGGATCGGCATGTCCATTGTGGCCAATAAATTCCCCGGCGTGAGGGCGGCCCTGTGCAACGAGCCCCTGAGCGCTTTTTTAAGCCGCCGGCACAACGATTCGAATATCCTTGTGATGGGCGGAAGGCTTGTAGGGAAGACCATGGCGAGGGAGATAGTGAAGAGCTGGCTCGGGACGCCTTTCGAGGGGGGCAGGCACGAAATCCGCCTGAAAAAGATAACCGTTATCGAAGGAAAACAGAAAAAAGATGCTGCCGGAAGACCTTAGGGGAACTGACCCCGAGATATTCGAAGCGATAGAGAAGGAAAAAGAAAGGGAATCGGAGAAGGTCCTTCTCATAGCCTCGGAAAACTACGCGAGCCCCGCCGTAATGGAAGCCCAGGGCTCGATATTCACGAATAAGTACGCCGAGGGCTATCCCGGCAGAAGGTACTACGGGGGCTGCGAGTACGCCGATATAGTGGAAAACCTTGCCGTGGAGCGCACAAAGGAACTCTTCGGGGCGGAGCACGTGAATGTCCAGCCGCATTCGGGGACCCAGGCCAACATGGCTGTCTACTTTGCCTTCCTTAAGCCGGGCGACACGATTCTGGGGATGAACCTGAGGCACGGCGGGCATCTCAGCCATGGGGCCCAGGCCAATTTCTCGGGCATGTTCTATAGCACGATAGCCTACGGCGTAAACAAGGCAGGCTACATTGACCACGGCGAAGTGGACAGGCTTGCCCAGGAGCACATGCCGAAACTCATCCTTGTGGGGGCGAGCGCCTATCCGCGCACGCTTGATTTCGAGGCATTCCACAAGATAGCCCGCTCGATAGGGGCGTATCTCCTGGCCGATATCGCGCATATAGCGGGCCTTGTCGCGGCGGGCGTGCATCCCTCGCCTTTTCCGTACGCGGACTTTGTGACCTCTACAACGCATAAGACGTTGCGGGGGCCCCGGGGCGGGCTTATCATGTGCAAGAAGGCCCATGCGAAGGCCATAGACAAGATGATCTTCCCCGGCATGCAGGGAGGGCCCCTCGTGCACATAATCGCGGCAAAGGCCGTGGCGATGAAAGAGGCCCTTTCGGGGAGCTTCAAAACCTATCAGGAAAATATAGTGAAAAACGCAAAAAAACTGGCGGCAGAGCTCATAAAGAGGCGCTATGAGCTTATTTCGGGCGGGACGGACAACCATCTCATGCTTGTGGACCTCACAAACAAAGGGCTTACCGGCCGCGAGGCGGAAGAGATACTCGATAACGCCGGGATAACCGTGAACAAAAATACCGTCCCCTTCGATCCCCTTCCTCCGGCCGTCACAAGCGGCATAAGGATAGGCACGCCTTGCGTGACTACCCGGGGCATGGGAGAATCCGAGATGGCCTATATAGCCGAGCTTATAGACGATGCCCTCCGCATGGGGAAAGAGAAAGGCAAGGACTCCCCGGCCCTCAAGGAAATAAGGCAGAAAGCGAAGGAACTTTCGAGCCGCTACCCCATCTACAAATGAAGTGCCCCTTTTGCGGCCATCTTGAAGACAAGGTAATAGACTCCCGCACAAGCAAGGAAGGCGACGTGATAAGGAGGAGGCGCGAGTGCCTGAAATGCGAGCGCCGCTTCACGTCCTACGAGCGCGTGGAGGAGGTGATGCCCCTTGTCGTGAAGAAGGACGGCAGGCGCGAGCCCTTCGACCGCCAGAAGGTCCTCCACGGGCTCGAGAAGGCCTGCGAGAAGAGGCCCATCTCGATAGAACAGCGGGAAGAGATAGTAAACCAACTCGAACAAAAACTCCTGGCACTGGGGGTGAAGGAGATCCCCAGCACATGGGTGGGCGAGGAAGTGATGAAGGCCCTCCGCGATTTGGACAAGGTGGCCTATGTTCGTTTCGCCTCGGTTTACAGGCAGTTCAAGGACATAAATGAGCTTATGGACGAGGTGAAGACCCTTTTCGAGGGGAAGAAGAAAGGGCAATAACAGGGAAGATGGGGTGGCGGGTCTCGGCGGGATATTAAATTAAGAGAGGGCGGGGCATCCGCCCACCTCATTGAAATGTGATGAGGGTGCAGAAACGCGGCAAGTTTCTCTTTTTGTTGTTTAAGCTTTTCCCATCCATATCCTCAACTCCAGTCTGGCTCTATAAGATTCTTGATGCGCCGCTTTCCTCCTGCTCCCGCTCTGTGCGGATTCCCCGCCCTCTCTTTCCGAATTCCGTTTTCTTTGTCATTTCGGCTTGTCCGGAATCTTTCTTTTCTTTCGTAATTGTCCGGAAGGACTCCCGACAAGCGGGAGTGACAAATTAAAAAAAAGGAATTTAGATAGAAGTCGGGGCGGGCGGGGGGCAGTGAGAGAAATTCATTGTCGATACATTATCATCTTCTGCGAACCTGAGCTATTCATTTGCACTGAACAAGAAAAGGGGCATCAACGGGGGCTCTGATATTTCATCGAATTAATGAATTTCTCGAATGTCCCCGCCCGCTCCGGCCTCCTTCCGCACTCTTCTTTTTGTCTTTTGTAATAAAATAAATAAATGATCACAATACGAGCTCGCCATGCACATTCCTGACGGGTATCTCGGCCCGATAACATATGGAGGCCTTTGGGGAGTTATGGCCCCGGTTTGGTACTGGGCCTCAAGAAAGGTGAGAGAGACTTTAAAGGCCTCCGAAGTGCCGCTCCTTGCGCTGGGGGCCGCCGTGAGCTTTGTGATAATGATGATCAATATACCGGTAGTGGGGGGCACAACCGGGCACGCCACGGGCGCGGTGCTCCTTGCGATAGTGCTTGGCCCCTCAGCCGCCTGCATCGCGGTCTCAATCGCCCTTGTTGTCCAGGCGGTCCTCTTCGGGGACGGAGGGATCACCGCGATAGGGGCGAACTCGTTCAATATCGCTTTTATCGGGCTTTTCTCCGGGTATCTCGTTTTCAAACTCCTCGCCGCTAAAGACTCATTAAGAAAAAGGCTCCTTATAGCTTCGGGTCTTGCAGGCTACATTGGCATAAACGTCTCGGCATTATTTACTGCCGTCGAACTGGGGCTTCAAGTCATTCTCCATACCGGCCCGGACGGAAGGCCGCTTTACAGCCCCTTTCCGCTCGAAATCACAATTCCGGCGATAATGATAGAGCACCTCGCCATCTTCGGTTTTGTAGAGGGGGCTTTCACGGCGTTCTCGCTGGCCTACATAACCAAAGCCCACCCGGAACTCGTAAGGGCGCGCAAATGAAGAAATGGAAGAAGCTCTGGATAGCCCTCATTGTTCTCCTTGTCCTCACCCCGCTCGGGATCTGGCTTCCGCGCATCTTCGGAGCGGGGGGGGCCGGCGGGGCCTGGGGCGAATGGGGGACGGAGGAGATAAAAAAACTCGTGGGATACGTTCCCCAGGGCTTAAAGAAACTCAACCAGCTCTGGAAGGCCCCCATAACGGATTACGGGATAAGGGGTTGGAGCCCCACGGTGGGGTATCTTATATCTGCCGTTATCGGGGTCATTATAGTCCTCGCAGTCACATTCCTCATCGGAAAAATCCTTTCCAGAAACGGGGACCATAAATGAGCCCCTTCGAAGAAAAAGCCGTCCCGGAGTGGCTTTTAAGGAAAGAGCCCCTTAAATCTCTCCCGAAAAAAAGGCGGCCCTTTATGGAAAAGACGCTTTCGGGGGTGCTCCATTTCGCCGGGGACGCGCTCTTTAATGAAACCGTCTCCCGCAAAAAGGGGTTTTTACAGAAGACGGACGCGAGGCTTAAAATAGCGGTGCTCTTCGGGCTCGTCATCGCCCTTTCTTTTGAAAAATCCCCTCAGGCCATGCTCCCTTACGCGGCTTTTGCTTTTTTATTGGCGGTCATTTCGAGAATTCCTTTTAAAGTATATCTAAAAAGGCTTCTGCCGGGCTTTATCCTCACCCTCCTCGTAGCGATTCCCGCCACCCTCAATTTCATTGTAAAGGGTGAGCCCATCTTTAATCTCTTCTCAGGCATTTCCATTACAAGAGAGGGTCTTTTGTCGGCCTCGGGGCTCCTCCTGAGGGTAACGGCATCCCTCATGCTTGTCTTCCTCGTTACCTTCACGACGACCCCATCAAGGCTGATAAAAGGGTTCGGCTTTTACCTGCCGGGCTTTTTAAGGACAGTTATCTCCATAAGCTACAGGTATATTTTCCTCCTTGTCCGGGGGCTGGAGAATTTTATACTCGCCGGCAGGGCCCGGGTCTTATTTACATCCCATATAGGCGGGACCGAGAGAAAGCTTGCGGGCTCCCGCGCGGCCTCGCTTTTTCTTCTTTCATTAAAGGTCAAGGACGACCTCAAGATGGCGATGGAAGCACGGGGGGTCGGGTATTCTTTTAAGGACGTGCCCATGGAGAGGTTCAGGATGGGCGTAAACGATATCGTTCTAACAGGGTTGGCCCTTGGACTTCTCCTTATATGAAGATATTTGAGCTTGAAAATATAGGCTATGAGTACAGAAGCGGGGCGCGGGCGCTTTCGGGCGTAAGCCTTTCCATAGAGGAGGGCGAATCGATAAGCGTCTTGGGCACTAACGGGTGCGGCAAGAGCACGCTGCTTTATATATTGCAGGGGCTCATCCCGCCGCAATCCGGGGGCATAAAGGTCTTTGGTTCCGGGTTCACGGATTCCATCCGCGCAAGGATAAGCCTTCTCTTCCAGAACGCGCAGGCCCAACTGTTTTCTCTGACCGTATGGGACGAGCTCCTTTTCGGGCCTGTACAGATGGGGGTATCTCTCCCGGAGGCCCAAAAACGCGCCCAGGATATCCTCGAGATGCTGGGAATAGCGCACCTGAAGGACCGCTCCCCCTGGCAGCTTAGCGGCGGGGAGACGAAGAAGGTTGCGCTTGCCACATGCCTCAGCGCCAACCCGGACGTTTATCTCCTTGACGAGCCCACGGGCGGGCTCGACCCCCGGAGCCAGGTGGAACTCATCGAGCTCATAATGACCCTCCGAAATGCGGGGAAAACGATAATAACGGCCACCCACGACCTCCATATCGTGAGCGAAATATCGGAAAGGACAATAGTTTTGGGCGAGGACCACCGCGTGCTTGCCGAAGGGAGCCCCCTTGAGATTTTAAGGGACCACGACCTCCTTCTAAGGGCGAACCTCATCCACGAGCACGAGCACCTGCACGAGGGTTTCAGCCACGAGCACAGCCATTACGGGCCCCACGAGCACCATGAGCACGCTCATCGCCATCAAATGAAAGAGCACGAGGAGGTGCAACATGCCCATGAGCACGCCCATGAGATAGGCCAAGCCCACCCTCACGAGCATGAAGAAGAAAAGCCGGAATCCCAAGTCGCCAAAAAGATAAAAATCCTCCTTTCCCACTGGGCCGAGCACAATATCGAGCACGCGAAGACTTATTTGGAATGGGCCGGCAAGGCAGAAGATTCCGGGGAGAAGGAATTGGCGGAGCTTTTAAGGGAAATAGCAAAACAGAGCGAAAAAATGAATGAGCTTTTTAAGAGAATAAAGGACAGGACTTAAATATTCTGATCCTGTATTGACACTCGCCCTCTCCCTTAGTAGATTTCAATCATAAAGGGCCTTACCGTCCTTTACCTTATAAGGAGGTGCCCAATGCCGTCCTATCTCATTCTTTTCCGTTTTACGCAGAAAGGGATCGAAACCATAAAAGACAGTCCCGGGCGCGTCGAGGCGATCAAGAAGGAGTTCAAGGAAAAAGGCGCGGAGGTGAAAGAGTTCTTTTTTTTAATGGGGAGATACGATACAGCCTTCATCGCGACCGCCCCGGATGACGAAACCATGGCAAGCCTCGTCCTCTCGATAGCAAAGCGGGGAAACGTAAGCACCGAGACCCTCCGAGCGTTCACCGAGGAGGAATTTAAAAAGATAGCGGCCGGGCTTTAAATGGGGAGGGGGGTCTTCCCCCCCTCCCCGGTATGGCTATAGGCTTCTATGGCTATAGGCTTTCTTTGAGAGTTATTGGTAGACTGCAGTATAGCTCGTTGTCCTTGCTATCCCGTTCTGATAGAGGCCGACCTGTCCGGCTCCTGCGATATCCGTGTTCGTCACGTCCGCGACATTCGCATTGTTGATGAAGAGCCTTATACGGGAGCCTTGCATATGGAGTAGAATCGTATAATTGGTTGTGGGGCTGAACCCGGCTATAGTCCCGCTTGCCAGTGTCAGCCAGTTCGCGCCCAGTGGAGCGGTCCTTATCAGTTCCCATGTCCCATTCCCCTGGATTCTCCCGAGATAGGCAGTCGGATAATCGGCGCCGTTTTTAGTCGCCCTCGCGAGGACCCCGAAACGCTCGGTCGAGGCAGTCCCGCGCGTCCTGCCCGTGGCCTGTACATAGTAATTCGCAGAAACGAGCGTCTCTGTGCCGAGGGCCCAGCTCTGCCCGGCGACCTCATCCGGGGAGGCAAGGACTGTAAACGAATCTCCAGTGGTCCTGCCGTACTCCCAGCCCCCGCCGCTGTCCGAGATGTGGCTTGTGAGGGTGATATTCGTTGTGCGCGTGAAAGTGTCGTTTTTGATGATGGCCGGCGGGGAAGCCGTATTCGAATAGGCGGAGTCGACGCTCATGTTGGGGAAGCCGACTGCAGGAGCGGGATACACAGTGGTGTCGCCCACGAGGTTGCTGGCGAATACCCTGTAATAAGCGGGACCCTGGCTTGAATTATAGGTGCGGTCGGTAAAGACCGTAACATTCGCTCCGAGAGTAATGCTCGCCAGGTTGGTTGTAAAATCTGGATCGGACGCCCTCTGAAGCGTGAAGCTGGTCTCGGTTATGGAGTTGTCCGTCCAGGTCAACCTCACACCATTGAGCCTCAAAGAGGCCCTCAGGTCGGAAGGGGCCTCGGGCGGGACCGCAAAAATGACGGCGTGCATCATATCCATCTCTTCATGGGCAAGGAGGTGGCAGTGATAGACATACTCCCAGCCGAAGTTGACGTAATTGTTATAGATGCTGACCGGCTCTCCGCTCGGGTCGAAGCCGAACATGGTGTCCTCTTCATACAAGAGGGCGCCCTCCGGCATTGTCGGGTCGATAAGGCGGATGCTGTTGGGGACCTGGAATGGCAGGTCGGCATCAAGGAAAGGCCTCAAAGCGATTATGGTGTCCTGAAGAGGGTTCACCCTGAAGGTCTCTTTCCACCCAAGCTCGTTCGCGTCCGGCACTCTGACGGCATTGTCCCAGGCAACACGGTTGATGAGCTGCGCGTTGAAAAGATGCGTGTGTATGGTATGGGTGTCCACGCCGTTGTGCGTAATCTTCCATATCTGCGTCCCGTCATCCGTCGATCCGATCGGAGTGCCGTATACCGAGCCCTTCACAATCTCTACGGGCTCGCTTGCGTACGGGAAGAGGACGAACTGCTGTGCCCCGGCCTGGGTATTGGGCTGCTCGAGGCCGAGCATGGCGCTCATCCTTCCATAGTCGGGATCGAAGGCCTCGCCCATCTCGTCCTGAATGGCCTTGGGCTCAAAGGGGATTGTCACCGGGCTCGCCGACCCGATAGGGGTAAAAGTCTTCTCGCTCTCATATATCCGCACGTAAGGGTCCGAAGGGAAGGTGCTGTTGTAAGCGGAGTTGTAGCGGGCTTCCGGGATGATGATATCGTCCTGTGATGCCTCGAAGACGCCGCTCTTCGTGGCGCTCTTGACGAATACCGTCTGCAGGGCGGCAAGGTCGTATGCGGGCTCCGGAGCGATATTTCTTACCCGGATTTGCATGATGGCGCGGGTGTTGGGGCCGTAGCCGGCCTGGGTGGAGGGAGTGCCGCCGATATCAGTGTAATCCGGATTGCCGGTGTAATAATCATAGCGCGGGTCAAGGGCAGGGAACGGCGCCGGGGCGTCGTTATAAAGAATAAGGGTCTTTCCGGCATAATCAGAGAAATCGACTATTACATCCACCCGTTCCGCTGTTCCAATGATAAGGGTCCCCTTGTTCACAAGACCCATGTCGAAATTTGTCTGGTCCATGTTCCAGTCGACCGGCTGGTTTGCGAGCACAACGGGCGCGGGCAGGAAGCCGCCTTCGGTCCCTATCTGTATGAACGAGGGTCCCGCAGTGGCGGGGTCGGGCACGCCGCCCTCCCTGCCGTCAGTCGGCCAGCCCGCCGGCAAGCCCGAGCACGAGGACGCAGGGACCATCTTGACTTCGGTATTGGTCCTGCCGTCTACGGTGGTTACCGTTGGATCGGCTTCATAAAGCTGGAGGTTGAAGAAGCGGTCATCCGCGGCATTCAGAATCCGAAAACGATAGGTCTTCGGGTCCACTTCAAGATATGGGTAAACTGTGCCGTTGACAACAGGGGTGTCCATGAATGCCTCCCCCGGAGAAGAGGGGTTGGGTGTCGCGGGGATGCAGGGCGGCTCCCAGGGCGTTGCGCTGCAGTCGTATGTCACCGCCCCCATGTCGGCACAACTGGCTGGCGGCGTCGGGGCGCAATAAGGGTTAGGAATAGGCGGATATGTGATATTTGTTGTAGGCGGCCAGAACCAGGGGCCGTAATGCCATCGGCCAAAGGCGTTCATCCCGGAGAGGTCTCCGGGGTTCTGGTTAGGCATATAAACATGGGGATACCAGAGGTCCCCGGTGTTGGGCGTTGGAGGCGTTGTACCCCAGTTCCATGTAGGGTCCTGAAAGCCGATCGTGTCGGCATCCACGAAGGTCTTGTCCTGTATGACGAGAGGAATCGCATTGTCCGGGAGGACCTGAAGCAAATCGGGGTTTACGCCAGACAGGTTGGTGCCATATATCATATCTTGCTCTACCTGGTCCGTAACCACATAGGGCGCGGCCTCGCCCGCATAGACATTGAGCCGGGTGATGCCGAAGGCATGGTCATGATAGAACATGAGCCTGGCGCTCTGCTTGTTCGTGTAATAGAGCGTCATAGAGCCGTCTCCGGGGTCCGGCATGTCGGGAACGTTATATACACTCACTCCTGTGGGATAGGATGTGACCTCTCCCGCCGGTGTGATCCACTGGTGGGGCGTCCCATCGCTGATCCAGACGGTGTTGTTCCCGTGAAGATGTACTGTGGCCCGGTTCTCCTTGTAACACCAATCCGGCTTGGGACTAACCATACAGTCTACCCCCATAGCACCGTCAGGGGCGTCCGGGCCTGTCCCTGACCCCATAACGGTGGTGTCCACCGGTATAAAGAGGTTGCCTCCTTCGCCCGTAAGGAGCTTGTTCGTGAACTTGACGCGCACCGGCCGGTCCTTCTGGGCTACGATAACCGGCCCCATATAATGAATGGGCGCCACGTCCACCCCGTTACTGACCTGCACATAGCCGCGCAGTGTGGTCGCCGGCAGGTCCGAGTGCATCTGCTCGCTGAATTCCCTGAGTTCGATCTCATAGTAATCGGACCCGGGATAAGTCGTGATGTCCGGTACGGCAACGGGGAGGTACTGTCCCAGGTTGTTTGCATTGGTGGGGCCCAGTCCCGGCAGAGAATCGACAAATTTCCTGATCCCGCCGGTGAGCGATCCCGGTGTGCCGCCTATTTCAGCAGTGGCGGCGGCATTAGTGCCCGCATCGTCCTCGATAGTGACAAGGGGAGCGGTATAGCCTGTGCCCCCGTCCGTAACCGTGATATCGGTTATTACTCCGCCTGCCACGGTTGCGGTTGCAGTGGCCCCTGTGCCTGTACCGTAAAGGTCCGTAATTGTAACGGTGGGACTGATATAGCCGCTGCCTCCGTCCGTGACCGTTATGCCGGTGACGGGGCCGCTCGGGAGCGGGCTATTGGCATAATTCGGGTAAGGCCCGAAATAATGCGGGACTCCGCCGGGGTCCATCACGGCAGGCAAGGCATGGGGGCTCACTCTTCCTTTAATGGAGTCATAATACATTTTCTTAAACCGCTCCGCCGCCGCCTTCCTCTCGGCGGGGGTGGGCTTTTTGTATCTGAGCCCGGTGCCGTCATCCGCCCAGCTCTGGCCAGCACCCCAGAGTAGACCGGTAATTATGAACAACAAAAGCATGGAAAACAAATGCCTGCGTCTATCCATCTCGTGCCTCCTTTTATTTTTTATCCGACATTCCTGTTTGGAGCCAATACTCTCCTTGAAGAGCGCGACTCTCCCCTTTCTCAGCGATTTTGTGTTCGCCTTTAGAAGGAAAGGTAAGTTCCTTCCTAAAGCGAGTGTAGAAAGGAATGTACCTCTTGTCAAGAAATTTTCTATATTTCGGTTAGGAAAAAGCTTTAGATGATCGGAGGGCTTACTCGGGCTTTAGCTGAGGAAATAAAATTAGGATTATCTTTTGCATCCTACTCCGGTTTCAATTGGGGGAAAAGTATCACGTCCCGTATGGAGGGCGAGTTCGTAAGAAGCATGACGAGCCTGTCTATGCCTATGCCCTCGCCGGCGGCGGGGGGCATGCCGTATTCCAGTGCGCGTATGAAGTCCTCGTCCATGGGGTGGGTCTCCTCGTCCCCACGGGCGCGGGCCTCGAGCTGCGAGAGAAACCGCTCGCGCTGGTCCATGGGGTCGTTAAGCTCGCTGAAGGCATTGGCCGTCTCGCGCCCGGCGATGAATAGCTCGAAGCGCTCCACGAGGCCGGGTTCGGAGGCCTTTTTCTTTGCCAGGGGCGAGAGGTCAAGAGGATAATCTATTATGAATGTGGGCTGGATGAGTTCGGGCTCCACGAGTTCCTTGAAAATCTCGTCAAGTATCTTCCCTAAAGAGTCGGTAGGTTTTATGTCGAAGTGGGCCCTCTTTTGCATTTTCACCCATTCCCTTGCCTTCGCCTCGTCCGAAAAAATTTCCTCTGGTACGCCTTTTTCTTTCATTGTGTCCAGGAGTTTCTTCCTCGGCCAGGGGGGGGTGAGGTCTATCTCCTCTTCGCCGTAGGGGAACTTTAGTTTTCCGAGCGTCTTAATCGCCAGTTCCCCTATAAGGCGCTCCGTGAAGGACATGAGGAAATCGTAATCCTTGTTGGCTATGTAGAATTCGAGCATCGTGAACTCGGGGTTGTGCTTTGTGGAGATTCCCTCGTTCCGGAAATTCTTGTTGAGCTCGAAGACCTTCTCGTAGCCGCCCACAAGCAGGCGCTTCAAATACAGCTCCGGGGCGATGCGGAGATAGAGGTCCGTATCGAGCGCGTTATGGTGCGTTACGAAAGGCTTTGCGGCGGCCCCTCCCGCCACCTGGTGCATCATCGGGGTTTCGACTTCTATAAATCCCTCATTCTCGAAAAAATCCCTGAGGGCCTTCATCAGGGCGCTCCTCAGCCTGAATACCTCTTTCACCTGCGGGTTGGCCATCAGGTCCAGATATCTCTGGCGATAGCGGGTCTCCACGTCCTGGAGGCCGTGCCATTTCTCCGGCAGGGGGCGCAGGGATTTTGTGAGGAGCCGGAAGTCTTTGACTTCCATGGTAAGCTCGTTTGTCTTTGTCCTGAAGAGCCTCCCCTCCGCGCCGATTATGTCCCCCATGTCGATGTATTTTTTAAAGATTGGGTATTTCTCGCCTAAGATGTCTTTCCTTAAATAAAGCTGTATCTTCCCTGTCCCGTCCTGGAGATGGGCGAAGGAGGCCTTCCCGAAATCCCTTATAAGGATGAGCCTTCCCGATACGGAGACCTCCGGGGGGTCCTGCTCAAGCTCCTCCTTGGAGGCGTTTAAATATTTCTCTTGAAGCTCCTTTGCGCGGTCTTTTGCCTCGAAGGGGCCGGAGTAGGGCTCGATGCCCAGCGCCTTCAGCTCGGCGAGTTTTTTTATTCTTTGTTCCATGAGGTCGTTAATCGGCTCGGCCATAAGTTGGCATTATAAAGGCTGGATTTTATGTTAGTCAAGGAAGGGGGCCTGCGCCGCAGGCCCCCTCCTTAATTCTTAAAGGCTACAGGCAGTCGGCCCCGAGAGGGTAGAAGTTGTTATCATAAGCCCCCACGCATCTAAGAATGCCGGAACCCGCCGACACCCCGTTCGATACCCTTGTATTGGCGATATAGGAGGTGCCGCCTTCGGGCAGAATGGGACCGACCATGATCGAGCCCTCTATCCTTGGGTAGCCCCCCGCGTTCCACAGGCTGTAGTTAGTGGTCCCGCCGGAGGCACTAATTGTGCTGCGCCTGAGTTGGGGTGAGTAGTTGTTTCCATTGAAGAATGCAAAATTAGTCGCTCCGGTGCAGTGGGCCAGGATGGCCGATTCGCTTACCCGCATGTTTCCGGAATAGTTGTACATGCCGTAGCAGATCGCCCCGCCCGACATCATGATGTGCACATCATTAAGGGCGGGGACCTGCCCTCCAAAGGTAACATTGTATATCCCCGCCGCATCGTTGGCGGCCCCTGTCACTTCCACACTGACGTGGGTCATCTGGAGGGCGGCATCCTGTATCCGGATCCCTATGGACCATTCGCCCGTCCCGTTGTTCTCGACCGTGAATAACCTCAGCTCGGCATCGCTTGAGGCGTTTACCACGCCTGCCGTCTCCACCCCTACATTCCCTTTTATCTTCGTGACATTCTCGCCAGAGCCCTCGATATCCACATAGGGCTGCATCTGCACGCTCGCTCCCCCGATATCGTAGACGCCGGGCATGATTTTTACGAGATAAGGGTTCGTCTCCGATGCGTCCACAATGGAGTTCATGGCGTCCACGGGGCTTGTGAAATCCCCTCCCACCGGGGCCACTATAATTACATTTCTGTAGAAAGCGATATGGGCAGCGTAAATGGCGTTAGCCCTGATCTTTGGCGGTGTGATGGCACTGTTCTGGATCTTGCCGGTCGTGACCGCGTTATTGCCCAATTTCTGGCTGGTAACGGCCCCGTTCTGTATGTGGTTGGTCTTAATGCCCGAGCCGGTGTTCGTGTCCTGCCCGCTCGTGCCGTCGGCCTCCCTTATGTGCTGAGACATGACCTCGTCATCGAGCACGCTTGCCCATGCCGCCCCCCCACAAACTAAAAACAGGACCACCACCGTTAAAAAGAAAAATCTTCCCTTTCCCATATTCCCCCTCCTTGAATTTGGAACGGACCCCCCCGTTTTTTACCGATTAAAATTATCTTTTCGGGCGGAAAAAGTCAACAAAAAACCCGCTTCAAAGCGGGTTTTTATCCTGATTGGGATAGAATTTTCAAAAGGGGGCTTAAATTACTATTACCGAGTCCTCGCCGCCGAAGGGATTTGGCTCGTACCTGTCGGCATTCCAGTCGTTCTCCCATCGGGTGCCGTCTATAAGATAGCGGAACCTGTATTCCCGGTCGCACTCGAGTTCGATAGTCGTGCTGTAGGCGCCGTCTTTTGCTTTTTTCATGAGGGCGGCATCGGAGTTCCAGTTGTTGAAATCTCCCACTATTGCGACCGTATTGGCGTCAGGGGCGGCCTCCTTCGGCAGCTTGAAGGTCACCTTGCAGGTGGGCCGGCATTTAAGGTATTGCTTCCTTATGCCGGCTTCCGTTGCCACTCCGCCGGGCTCGGTCTTGCAAACGACTGTCTTCGTGACTCTTTTTCTCATAGGCGCCCCCTATCAGCCTGTATTGAAAAAAATTATCTCACCAAAAAAAATAATTTGCAAGGGAAAACACTCCAAATCCCCTCAGGAATATGTTATAAATAATGTTCCCATGAAAATTGCAATAATAGGCTTTATAAATTCGGGCAAAACCACTCTTTTTAACGCCCTTACGGGCCAGGCGCTCGAGACCACGCCCTATCCGACATTAGCGGGGGCGGGGGAGCCCCATCCGGGCGTGGTGAATGTGCCCGACGAGAGGGTATCGAGGCTCTCCGGGATATATAAGCCCAAGAAGACGACTTACGCCGCGGTGGAGTATGTGGATTACCTTGGGCTTACAAAAGGAGACCCCAAGCAGAACGCGAAAGTGTTCGGGACCATAAAGGATGCCGATGCCCTGCTGCACGTGGTGAGGGCCTTCGAGGACCCCGCAGTGCCCCATCCGTTTAAAGGCGTGGACCCTTTGAGGGACATGAGCTATCTGGAGCAGGAACTCGTGCTGGGAGACCTGGAACTGGTGGAGAAGAGGTTTATGCGGATGGAGGAGGGCAAAAAAAAGGGGAAAAAGCCCAACGAGGCCGAAAGAGAAGTTCTTTTAAAGTGCAAAGAGACTCTGGAAAACGAAGTCCCCTTGAGGGACCTCGAATTTTCCGAAGATGAGCTTAAGAACATAAGGCACCTTGAGTTCGTTTCCGTTAAGCCCGAGGTCGTTGTCTTTAACATCCCGGAAGATTATCTGAAAGAGAGGGAGAAAGAAGCCGGTGAACTCCTCGCCGGGGCCCGGGAAAAACTCAAGGGCAATACCGAAGCGCTTGCGGTAGCGGGAAAGATCGAGATGGAACTTGCCCAGCTTGCGCCTGAAGAGGCGGATGCCTTCCTCCAGGACCTCGGGATAGAAAAACCCGCCCGCGCGAGGCTGATAAGGACATGCTACCGGCTACTGGACCTTATCTCCTTCTTTACCGTGGGAGAGGACGAGGTAAAGGCATGGACGATAAGAAACGGCACAACGGCATTGAAGGCCGCAGGCAAGATCCACTCGGACATCGAAAAGGGCTTCATAAAGGCAGAGGTCGTCCACTATGAGGATTTCATAAAGACGGGCGGGATGGCCGAGGCCAGAAGAGAAGGACTTCTGAGGCTTGAGGGTAAGACCTATATCGTGCGGGACGGGGACATCATAAACTTCCGTTTTGCGATATAAGCTTATTGAAGGGGGACGGGCATCCGCACACCTCATTAAAATATGATGAGGGTGCAGAAACGCGGCAAGTTTCTCTTTTTTGTTTTTTAAACTTTTCCTTCCATATCCTCAACTCCAGTCTGGCTCTTTACATTTCTGACGCGCCGCTTTCCTCCTGCTCCCGCTCTGTACGGATGCCCAGCCCTCTTTCCGAAATTCGTTTGCTTTGTCATTCCGGCTTGTCCGGAATCTTTCCTTTATAAGAGAACTATCCGGAAGGACTCCCGAAAGCGGGAGCGCAATGATTTGGGCTTTCGGGGATTTATTATGCAGGATTCAATAATGTTATAATTCCCCATATGTTTGAGGCGCTCGTGTTGGGGGTCCTGCAGGGGATAACCGAGTTTTTTCCCATAAGCAGCACGGCCCACCTTGTCCTGGTCCCCCGCATCTTTAATTTCTCCGGCACGGCAAACACGCTTGCCTTTGACGTGGCCCTCCACATAGGGACGCTATTGGCCCTGATTGCGGTATTCTGGCGGGACTGGCTCAGGATATTCGCGGAGGACAGAAGGCTTCTCCTTCTTTTGGCGGCGGGGTCGGTGCCCGCGGCCTTCTTCGGGCTTCTTTTCGAGCAGGAATTCGCGGAACGCTTCAGAAGCCCTGCGGTGATCGCGGGGATGCTCGCCCTCTTCGGGGCGGTGATGCTCGTTTCGGAGAGGTTCAGGGGAGAGAGGCTTATACCGGGGCTAAAGCTCCCGGACGCGATGGCCGTGGGCTTTGCGCAGGCCCTGGCCCTCATCCCGGGTGTCTCCCGCTCCGGGGTGACCATCTCCGTGGGGCTTCTAATCGGCATGAAAAGGGAGGAGGCGGCAAGGTTTTCCTTTCTCCTCTCGATGCCTGTCGTGGCCGGGGCGGCCCTTTATGAGGGCGGGCAGATAGGCAGGGGGCTTTTGGCCGAGCCGGGCTTGTTCTTCACCGGCATTATCACGTCCGCCCTGGTGGGGCTCTTTGCGATCAGGTATCTCCTTAAGTTCCTCGAAAGGCATCCCGTGAACGCGTTCGCTTATTACAGGTTCGCGCTTGCGCTCCTCATCTTCTGGTGGGCGAAATGAAAAGGAAGAGGGAAGAACTCGCCGGTATCGCCCTTGTGCTCGGGGCCGTTTATATTGCCGTGGCCCTTTTCAGCTATTCGAGGTGGGACCCGGCCCTTTTCACCCACAGCACCTTCAAGGTGAGAAACTTCGGGGGCGTTTTCGGCTCGTATATTGCCGATTTCCTCTTCAGCCTCCTTGGGGCCCCGGCCTTTTCGATACCGGGGTTCATGGTCTTCTTCGGCTTGAGGAAGCTCTTTTTCCCGGAGGAGAGGCATATTGTGCAGGTCGTGGGGGCGGTGCTCTTTATCCTCTCTTTTTCCTTTTTTGCGGGACTTTCAGGGATGGTTTTTATAATGACCGACGCCAATTCCGGCGGGCTCCTCGGCCAGAGGGGGGCTGGGCTTATCGAGACCTCGCTCTCCACGGTGGGGGGGTACATCCTGATCGCACTCGTTTTCCTTTCATCGCTTGTCCTTTTGAGCCCGGTCTCCATCCCGCAGCTTTTAATTGAGAGGTTCCGGAAAGGGAAGGCCCCCGTTCCCGTCAAAAAAGACGAGCCCGTGCCTGAGGATGAGATCGAGGAGGACGTCATAGACGAGGACGTCTACGAAGAAGATGAGGGCCCCGTCATAGTCGAGCCGGAACTGGTTTCCGGCGGAGATAAGGACGAGCCGGTGTCTGTCACTGTAAAGGGATTTGCCCGGAGACAGAAGGAGGACGGATATGCGCTCCCGCCCATAGATCTCCTCAATGAGACTTCATCACAGGCGGAAAAACCCGGACGCGAGGAACTCCTTCAGGGCTCTGCGCTTCTTGAAAAGAAGCTCAGGGATTTCGGCATTCAGGGCAAGGTGATACAGGTGCACGCCGGGCCCGTGGTCACGATGTACGAGTTCGAGCCCGCCCCGGGCGTGAAGATACATCGGGTGGTCTCGCTGGCCGAAGACCTGTCGCTGGCACTAAAGGCCTCGAGCGTAAGGATCGCCCCGGTGCCGGGGAAATCGGCCCTCGGCATCGAGGTCCCCAACAGGCAGAGGGAGGCCGTGAATTTAAGGGAGATCATCTCTTCCGAGGAATTCGGCAAAAGCTCTTCGCTGCTTACGCTGGCATTAGGGAAGGACATCTACGGGAATTCCATCGTGGCCAACCTTTCCCGTATGCCGCACCTCCTCGTGGCCGGCGCCACAGGGGCCGGGAAAAGCGTCTGCCTGAACGCGATGGTCACAAGCATCCTGTATAAGGCGAGCCCCCGGGACGTGAAGTTCCTCCTCATAGACCCCAAGCTCCTCGAGCTTTCGGCTTATGAGGGAATACCGCATCTCATCTCTCCGGTCATAACCGGCCCCAAAGCCGCTTCCGAGAGCCTTAAGAAGATGGTATTCGAGATGGAGAGGCGATACAGGATCATCGCCGAAAAAGGGGCCAAAAACATAGAGAGCTTCAACCGCACGGCCCCGGAAGAGGAGATTTTACCTTACATAGTTGTCGTGATAGACGAACTTGCCGACCTCATGCTCTCCTCGGCGGCCGAGGTGGAGGACTCCATAGGGAGGCTTGCCCAGATGGCAAGGGCCTCGGGCATACACCTCATCGTTGCCACGCAAAGGCCCTCGGTGGACGTGCTCACGGGCGTAATAAAGGCCAATTTCCCGACGAGGATATCTTTCCAGGTGGCCTCCCGCGTAGATTCCCGCACAATACTGGACGCCCAGGGGGCGGAGCAACTCATAGGAAAAGGCGATATGCTTTTTCTCATGCCCGGCTCCCGCATAATGCGTGTCCATGGTGCTTTAATATCGGAGCCGGAGATAAAAGCTATAGCGGATTTCGTGCGCTCCCAGGGGAACCCCGATTACAACCTTTTTGAGACCATAGAGGCGCCCGCCCCGGAAGACGAGGAGGGAAAAGGCCCGGGGGGAAGGGACGAGTTCTATGAAAAGGCGGTGGAGCTTGCGGCCTCTATGGGTGAGATATCCATTTCCTATATCCAGAGGCGCTTGAAGATCGGGTTCAACCGCGCGGCCCGCATCATGGAGCTTATGGAAGAAGACGGTCTTGTGGGCCCCCCAAAGGGGGCCGGGAAACCCCGCTTATTCCTCGGCAGAAGAAATTTCTGAAATTTCCGGTTGTGTGCCTTCCCTTTTTCTTATAGTATAATAAACGTTTCAGAGCGAATAAAAAGGAGGTGGGCGGATGTCCAGAAAGAATTATTATTTTACTTCCGAGTCGGTGACGGAAGGCCATCCGGATAAAATTGCCGACCAGATATCGGATGCCATATTGGATACCATCATAGCCAGCGACCGTATGTGCAGGGTGGCCTGCGAGACGCTCGTCACCACGGGGCTGGCCTTTGTTGCCGGGGAGATAACTACCAGCACCTATGCCGATATACCTGGCATAGTGCGCGAGACGATCAAGGACATAGGCTATACGAGGGCAAAATACGGATTTGACTACGAGACATGCGCCGTCATCACCTCCATTCACGAGCAGTCAGGGGACATCGCGATGGGCGTGGACACGGGCGGGGCCGGGGACCAGGGACTCATGTTCGGCTATGCCTGCAACGAGACCCCCGAGCTTATGCCCCTTCCCATCTCGCTTGCCCATAAGCTTGCGATGAAGCTCACGGAGGCGAGGAAAAAAGACATCCTTGCATATCTCAGGCCCGACGGCAAGACCCAGGTCACGGTCGAATACAAGAACGGGGTCCCCCTCAGGGTGGATACGGTGGTCGTCTCGACGCAGCACAGCCCCGAAATTCATCTCAAAGACCTCCGGGAGGACATAATCGAAAAGATCGTGAAGCCCGTCATCCCCAAAAAGCTCCTCGATGAAGAGCACGTGAAATATTTCATCAACCCCACGGGGAGGTTCGTCACCGGGGGGCCGATGGGAGATACGGGCCTTACCGGAAGAAAAATCATTGTTGACAGCTACGGCGGGGTGGGGAGCCACGGAGGGGGCTGCTTTTCGGGCAAGGACCCGACAAAGGTGGACCGCTCCGGCGCTTACATGGCTCGCCATATAGCAAAAAATATTGTGGCCGCAGGCATCGCAGATAAGGTCGAGGTACAGATAGCTTACGCCATAGGCGTCCCCGAGCCGGTCTCTCTCCTGGTGGATACCTTCGGCACGGGGAAGGTCCCCTCGGAAAAAATATCCGCCGCCATAAGAAAGATATTCAACCTGACGCCCAAAGGCATCATAGACAGCCTGGACCTGAGGAGGCCCATTTACAAGAAGACCGCCGCATACGGCCATTTCGGCCGGAGCGACCCCGACTTCACATGGGAGAACACGGACAAGGCGAAAATCCTGAAAAAGGAAGTCGGCGCATGAAAAAAATCGAATGCGACGTAAAGGACCTCGCACTGGCCGAAAAGGGGTTGCTCAGGATGGAGTGGGCGGCAAAGGACATGCCGGTCCTCAAGGGCGTGAAGGAGAGGTTCGAGAAGGAAAAGCCCCTGAAAGGGATCAGGCTCGCCGCCTGCCTTCATGTAACGAGCGAGACCGCAAACCTCATGGAAACATTAAAGGCCGGAGGGGCCCAGGTGAGTCTTTGCGCCTCCAATCCCCTTAGCACCCAGGACGATATCTCGGCAACGCTTGTGAAGCATATAGGCGTGCCCACGTTCGCGATAAAGGGAGAAGACAACAAGACATATTACCGGCATATCGAGCAGGCCCTCGCCTTCCAGCCCCATATAACGATGGACGACGGGGCGGACCTTGTGAGCACTTTGCACAAGACCGGAGGGAAGCGCCTCGCCGCCGTTATAGGCGGCACCGAAGAGACCACAACGGGAGTAATCAGGCTTAGGGCCATGGCCGAAAAGGGAGTCCTCAAATATCCCATTATAGCCGTTAACGACGCCTACACCAAATACATGTTCGACAACCGCTACGGCACGGGCCAGTCCACCATGGACGGCATCCTCCGGGCCACGAACAGGCTCATGGCGGGTTCCGTCTTCGTGGTCTCGGGATACGGCTGGTGCGGAAAGGGTGTAGCCATGAGGGCGAGGGGACTTGGTGCAAGAGTTATCATTACGGAGGTGGACCCCTTGAGGGCCTTGGAGGCCACGATGGACGGCTTTCATGTGATGCCGATAAGAGATGCCGCCGCAGTCGGCGACATCTTCGTGAGCGTCACGGGAGACGTGAACGTCATCTCCGAAGACGCCTTCGGGAGGATGAAGGACGGGGCGATCGTGGCCAACTCGGGCCACTTCAACGTGGAATTGGATATCCCGGCGCTTCACAAGCTCTCAAAAGGAAAAAGCCGCATGATAAGGGACTTTGTAGAAGAGTTCACGATGAAGGACGGGCGGAAGATTTATCTCTTAGGAGAGGGGAGGCTTATAAACCTTGCCGCCGCCGAAGGGCACCCCTCGCAGGTCATGGACATGAGCTTCGCCAACCAGGCCCTTTCGGCGGAATACGTGGCCAGGAACCATAAAAAACTCCAAAATAAGGTCTATCCCGTGCCGTCCGCAATAGACAGGAACATCGCGGCGCTGAAGCTTGAGGCGATGGGGATAAAAATAGACAGGCTCACAAGAGAGCAGGAGAAGTACCTTAAAAGCTGGGAACTGGGGACGTAATCAAACGGGGGCTCCGCCCCCGAATCCCAGCATCTAAATTGTCCTCTGTCTGTCATTCCGGGCTTGACCCGGAATCCAGCGACTTTTGGCCTCATGAACAACTTAACGTCACTGGATTCCGGCTTTTGCCGGAATGACCAAAAATGAACATTATTATGCAGATATTTCCTATTAGGTCACCCCTCGCTTGCATCGCGGCCATGGCTCGTAGAGGAGCGGGGCCGGGGGTGAGGGCAAAGGGGGGGTGTCGTCCGGCACCCCCCCTTCTCATTTAAGGGTTATAATTTAGAGACGGTGTCGCTATAGCAACTTGCAACCCAGATATTGGCCCCGTCGAAGGCGATTCCATCCGGCAGTGTACCTACGGCGAAGGTTCCAATAAGCGCGCCACTTGCTGCATTGAGTTTACTGACAGTGTTGTCCACTGCATTGGTTACCCAAATATTTGCACCATCAAAGGCAATGCTTCTCGGGTATTGCCCAACGGGATATGTGCCCACCACCGCACCTGTAGCAGGATTGAGCTTAACAACACGATGGAGATCGTAATTTGTCACCCAAATATTGACTCCGTCATATTCAATCCCAAATGGGTCATCCCCTACTTGATATGTGCCAATCACGCCCCCGGTTGCGGGATCGAGCTTCTGTACAGTTGTGGACCAATAATTTGTGACCCAGATATATAAGCCGTCGAAGGCAAGATCGAATGGGCCGGCCCCCACCGGGTATGTGCCTATTGCCGCCCCTGTTGTGGCATTAAGCTTTGTAACATTGCCGCTGGCAAGGTTCGCAACCCAGATACTGGCCCCGTCGAAAACTATTCCGTTTGGGATATCACCGACTGCATATGTCCCGATTACCTCCCCCGTTGCAGCGTTGAGCTTTGTGACATTATCGCTTTCCCAGTTTGTAACCCAGATATTAGCTCCGTCAAAAGCAATCCCATATGGTTTACTTCCCACAGAATATGTACCAAGTACTGCTCCTGTTGCGGCATTAAGTTTTGTGACATTATTGCTATAATAATTTGCTACCCAGATGTTGGCCCCGTCAAAGGCGATTCCAAATGGGCAATCTCCCGCTGTAAAAGAGGTGGCGGTGCTTGTGTACCACTTTTTCAGCGCTATTTCGAGCGGGCTTTTATGGGTATGGTCGCTGCGGGCCGCGGAATTGCTTGCCCCCGTGCTCCCGCTGAAATCAATCGCCACTGTGCCGCTTCCGGTTATCGTCCCTCCGCTAAGGCCCGTGCCCGCCGTTACGGACGTAACCGTGCCCCCGGAGTCATCGTCCGTGCCGCAGGCCCATGCCGTGCCTGTGAATTTCATGACCTGCCCGTTGCTGCACATCCCGGAATCGAGTTTGGGAAATGTGACCGCGCCGTCAGCGATTTTCCCGGTCGTGACCGAGCCGTCGGTAATATTCAGATTCGAGATGCCCGAGCCGTTCCCTGAGATTGTCCCACTTACACTGAGACTGCCCTGCACGCTCGTATTCCCGCTTGAGTCTATCTCCAGATTCGCCGCGAAGGCCCCGGAAGCCATAAATGCAGCTATGAATAAAAAGGCAAATAGCCTTTTCATTTCCCCCTCCTTTATCTCTTAATGGAGTTCTTTTCTTACCAGGTGCTGAGGGCCGACCTCTTCCATGTGTTCGTCGACACGCACACGTAAACGTTATTAGTATCCCAGGCCATCTCGCCCTGATTGCATGCCTCGGAGGAACTCGAAGGCGTCTTTGCCGTCCTCACCCTTATAAGGTTCGAATTCACATCTAAGAGCGCTGTGGGAGAGATTGTCCCGATCCCAACTTTCCCGTCCCCGGTCAGCCGCATCTTTTCCGTCCTCGAAATAGTCCCGTTCTGGGTGGTCTCAAAGTTTATATATGTGCCCTGGGCTGTTGTGCTCCAATTTTCTCCGGCCATGAATTTAAGAAGCGCCCTGTTTGTTATTACCACATCTGTGCCGTCGTGTCCGCTTCCGCCAAATAGGAGGAGTATGTGGTTCGCCTTTGTAGCTGTCGGGGACGCAATAGAGCCCCCGAAGGCTTTACCCTGCACGCCCCCGGCCACACTCCCGACATTATCTCCGGCAGACCTGAGCTCGATCCTTTCCTTGTTGACATTCCCCTGAAGTATGGAAACTCCAACACCCGCCGGCACGCTCCCTGCAATGGAGGTGTCAAATGTAAGAGGGCTTATGGGGTCGGTGGTCCCTATGCCCGTGTATCCGCCATCCGTCACTACAAAACTCGGGTTGCCGGAGTTGTCTCTGATTAATAATTTTTCAGCAGAAGAGACATAAGGCAGAGCAAGTAAAATACAGACAGCGATACAGAGGAAATAATAGCGTTTCATCTTTACCCTCCTACAAAGTGAGTTTTCCCCAACTGCCGGCAAAGCCGGCGTACCTGTTCATGCTTCTAAAAGGCGCCCCGCCTCAGGTCAAATGAACGGCATTCAAAAAAGCGTTTCCTGTTACTCCCCCGCTAAATTATAATCCGAACCGAACGGAATTTGTAAAGGAAAAAATTAAGCTAAAATAAATGGATGAGTAAGGTAAATCTGAAATCTTTGAACAAAGCCGGACTTGAATCCCTCTTTAAAAGGGAAGGTCTTCCCCCCTTTCGGGCGGGGCAGATGCTGCACTGGATTTACGAGAGGGGGGCGACGAGCATCGGGGAGATTACCGAGTTCTCGAAACCATTAAGGGAAAAGCTCTCGCAAGCCGCTTACATAAGCAATCTCGGTTTAAAAGATAGAAAAGTGTCTGAGGACGGGACGGAGAAATACCTTTTCGAGCTTGAGGACGGAAACTGCATCGAGTCGGTCCTTATACCGGATGAAAAAAGGCTCACGCTCTGCATCTCAAGCCAGGTTGGCTGTTACGCGGCATGCCGGTTTTGCCTCACGGGGGAGATGGGCTTTATTCGGAACCTCGAAGCCTATGAGATAGTCGACCAGGTCATCTCCGTGAAAAGGCTCATCGCGCCAAAAGAGATTACGAATATAGTATTCATGGGGATGGGCGAGCCCCTTAATAATTTCGACAATGTGGTGGAGGCACTCTGGCGGCTGACGGAATTGGCGGGCTTTTCGAAGAGGCGGATAACGCTTTCCACTTCCGGGGTTGTGCCGAAGCTCCCCGAACTGCCCCAAAAGGCCCCCGCCGTAAACCTTGCCGTATCCCTTAACGCCGCAACCGATGAGGTGCGGAGCCGCATAATGCCCATCAATAAAAAATATCCGCTTAAGATGCTCCTCGATGCGTTGAGGCAATATCCTCTCCCGCCGCGCTCGCGCATAACCTTCGAATATGTCCTCCTCGCCGACGTGAACGACTCCGATGAGGACGCGAAAAGGCTGGTAAAGCTTTTAAGGGGCATTCCCTCCAAGATAAATCTCATCCCGTTTAATGAATACGAGGGCTCGGAATTCAAGGCGCCGCAGGAGGGGAGGGTGCTTGCTTTTCAGAAAATACTTACGGATGCCGGAATGACGGCGCTTGTAAGGAAGAGCAAGGGGCGGGATATTCTGGCGGCCTGCGGACAATTGCGGGCGGGGTATGAGGATAAATGAGGGCAATCTCATTTTAAAGCCGAATTTTATTTTCAGTAATCCCCCTCAGTCCCCCTTTATAAAAGGGGGAGTTCCGGAAAGAAGAGAATTCTTTTCAAAAGGGGAATCCGTAACTTGTTGTTCCCCTCTTTTTTAAAGAGGGGCGAGGGGAGATTACCAATAAGATTTAAATTTTCGAAACGCCCCTGCCCGCCCCACGGCCTCTTGTTTACTTCTTTTCCTCTTCGAAAAGAAATATATACTCATCTTTTCTGGCCAACCCGAATTCCTCGCGGGCGTGCTTTTCCATGAGGTAGTCGTTTTTCCTGTAGTTTTCGAGTAGGGCCTTCATGCGGGCGTTTTCCTGCCGGACATCGGTTATCTGCCCTTTCATGGAGCCGCTCCTGCCCTTGAGCTTCCGGTAATTGAGGTATCCCATGTCCCCGAACATAAAGACGGCGAACATATAGAAAAGGCTGAGGAGAGTGATGGTCCAGAATACATAATTGCGCCTCTTCTTCTCAGCCCTTACCTGCCGCCATAGGGACTTTGTATCGCGATTCATCTCATCCTGATATCCCCGCATTCTCAGCGGATATTATATAACACAGCCGTGCCGGAATACACTGCCGCTTTTCCGAGATCCTCCTCTATCCTCAAAAGCCTGTTGTACTTGGCCACCCTGTCTGTCCGCGAAAGGGAGCCGGTCTTTATCTGGCCCGTGTTGTATGCGACTGCCAGGTCGGCGATGGTCGTGTCTTCCGATTCGCCGGAACGGTGGGAGACGACGGCCGTATAGCCCGCGGTCTTCGTCGTCTCTATGGCCTCGACGGTCTCCGTGAGCGTCCCTATCTGGTTGAGTTTTATAAGGACGGAATTTGCTATCCCCTTCTTTATGCCTTCGGCAATTATCTTCGGGTTGGTCACAAAGATATCGTCTCCCACGAGCTGCACTTTTTTGCCGAGCCTCTCCGTGAGGAGGCCAAACCCCTTCCAGTCCTTCTCGCTCATCCCGTCCTCTATCGAAAGTATGGGGTATTTCGCGACGAGGGCCTCGTAATAAGAGACCATGTCAGGGGCGCTCATTTTTTTGCCCTCAAAGTTATATTTATTCTTTTCGTAAAATTCGGAGGAGGCGGCGTCAAGGGCGAGGTATACGTCTTTGCCGGGCCTGTAGCCAGCCTCGGTTATGGCCTTCATGATTATCTTAAGGGCTGCCTCATTGGACTTTAAATTCGGCGCGAAGCCCCCCTCGTCCCCCACGGCCGTATTCAAGCCCTCTTTTTTCAATATTGATTTGAGAGTATGGAATATCTCGGCCCCGGCCCTCAGGGCTTCGGAGAAGTTGGCGAGGCCCGCCGGCATTATCATGAACTCCTGAATGTCCAGGTTATTGTCGGCGTGGGCGCCCCCGTTCAGGATATTCATCATGGGCACGGGGAGGAGTTTCGCATTGGGCCCCCCAAGGTATCTGTAAAGGGGCATCCCGGTCTCCTCGGCGGATGCCTTTGCCGCGGCCAGAGAGACGGCAAGTATCGCGTTTGCGCCGAGGCGGCTCTTGTTTTCCGTGCCGTCAAGCTCTATCATCAGCCTGTCTATGTCGGCTTGCCGCCGGGAGTCCATGCCCGTAATTTTGGGGGCTATTTCCTTCCGGATGTTTTGAACGGCCTTTTTGACGCCCTTGCCTGCATACCGCTTGTCCTTGTCTCTCAGTTCCAGTGCCTCATTTTCTCCGGTAGAGGCGCCGGAGGGGACTATGGCAAGCCCCATGATGCAGTCCTCCACCCAGACCTCCGCCTCCACCGTGGGGTTCCCCCTCGAATCCAAGACCTCTCTTGCCCTTATGCCGGTTATCCTTCCCATTATCCCCTCAGGCCTCCTATGAAGTAAGGTATTGTTTTATTCTTTCGTCCACCTTGTGCGCAAGGAGGGGCTTCTCCCTCAGTTCCGCCCTGTTTGCCACCTGCCGGAGCGACGTCTCCAGATAAATCTTGAACTGCATGCATTTTTCGAATATCTTATCAAACTCCCGGTCGGATTTTTTTATGAGTTCCGTGAGTTCGAGGAAAAAAGATGCGAACTCCTCGTAGTCCTCGTACCGGAGGAGCCTGAAGGTGAAGCTTTCGAAATAGCGCATATAGTTCCGGATGGCCGCCAAGAGCATCCTCCTCTCTTTCGGGGACTTCCCTTTCCGCTCGAAAAGGCTTATGAGCCTGTGGAGGACCGCGATATCGTCCCTCAGGGCGAGGGACTGCTGGAGCTTCGTCGAATAGTTGTCAAAGACGTCCTCTCCCTTCGTCCCGGGGCTCCACCTCTGGGAGAGATGTATTATCACCTGCTCGGCAAGGTTCCGGAGGATGCCGTGGCTGTTTTCTATCTTTCCGCGCTGCTGCCCGGAGCTTCTCGCGAGGAGGTCCCTCAGTTCCTGCCTGAATACCCTTTTCTGCTCCATCGAGAACTGGTATCCGATGCTCCCCAGGATGTTTGAAAGCTCCGGACCGGCCTCTTCCGACCATGCCTCGAGCCGCTTCGTGAAGAGCTGCATGTCATAACGGAGGAGAAAGAGGATGAGAATATTCGTATGGAGCGCGATCGTGCGCTGGCTCGCCAGGTCCATATGGTCCAGATATCTCAGGAACCTGAAGAGGTAAATAAAGACGAGCGAGACGAGCTTCCGCTCCGACCTGTCCCCGATTTTTTTTACTACGGTTGAGATGCCGGTATTCCCTATCGCATCGAACTCCGGGTTTATTTCCCTCCTGAAGGGGTTGAAATACCGGTTCGAGCGTATTTCCCTCGAAAGTATCTGGCCGATGCCCGCGAAACTCGAAAAACTCACATTGCCGCTTTTCAGGAGTTCGCTGATTATGTTTTTTGTGTTTATGAAGGTGTCGTAGATAAGATATATGCTTTTTTCGGGCGTGTCCTGGCTGTGCATCCATTCCTTAAAAGAGTCTTTTTCGGCCTCTCGGAGGAGTTTTTGCTCGGCGAACTTCCGGAACCAGTATGTGTTCCTGCGGCTCTCGGGCATTATGCACTCCAGGATGCCCTGCACCCTGAGCGCCCCGTCCCTTACGATGACCAGTTCCCTTGAAAAGTTCCTGCCCGGGTGGACCAGTCCACGGGCCAGCCCATGAGCCAGATGATTTTCGGGGTCGAAATACCGCTCAAGGGCCTTTAAAAGGACATCCAGCTCGGAATAATGTTTCTTGTGCGTCCTTCTTCCGGCGAGGGCCCAATTGTCCTGCTCTTCGGGGGCTTCAGAGGGCACATCCGGCGGCTTGAGGGCCTCGGGCTTTGCGGCCACCCTTTATTTTTCCCTGGGCATGTGTACGGCCTCGCCGTGCACGGCCTCGGCCGCTTCCATTATGCCCTCCGAAAGGGTCGGATGGGCATGGATGGTGTGGGCCACATCTTTGACCTTGAGCCCGTTCCTTATGGCCACAGCCGCCTCGTGCACCATGTCGGCCGCGTGGGCCCCGATGATGTGCGCGCCCAAAAGCTTGTCCGTGCCGGCGTCTGCGATGAGCTTCACAAACCCGGCTATCTCTCCCATCGCGTGGGCCTTTCCCAAGGCCCGGTACGGGAACTGGCCCGTCAGCACCTTTATTCCCCTTTCGTTTGCCTGGAACTCCCGCAAGCCCACGGAGGCTATCTCGGGGTAGGTGAATATCGCGGCGGGCACGGTGTTGTAATCCATCGTGGAATCCTGCCCCAGGGCGTTCTTTGCGGCCACTATTCCCTGCGTGGAAGCCACATGGGCAAGAAGGATCTTTCCGGTGCAGTCTCCTATCGCGTATACGCCTTTTATGTTGGTCTCCATGCGGTCGTCGACCAGGACCTCGCCCCGCTTGCCTTTTTCGACGCCCCTCTCTTCGAGCCCTATGCGCTCGGTGTTAAGGGCGCGTCCTATGGAGACGAGGAGTTTTTCCGCAACGTGCTCCTTGCCGTCCGAGGCGAAGGCATGCACGCCGTCATTCCTGACCTCCACGCGCTCCACCTTGACTCCTGTGAATATCTTTATCTTTCTCTTTTTGAACTCGCGGGCGAGCAAATCCGAGATGTCCACGTCCTCGGTCGCCACGGCCCTATCGAGCATCTCTATCATTGTTATCTCGGTCCCCAAGGCGCTGAAGATGCCCCCGAACTCGCAGCCGATAACGCCCGCCCCCACGATTATCATGCTTTTGGGGATTTTATTAATCGTAAGCGCGTTGTCGCTCGAGAGTATGTTTACCCCGTCAAAGGGGAACGTGGGGATTGATGCGGGCCTTGAGCCCGTGCTTATTATGACCTTATCCGAATCGATTACTTCCGTGGAGCCGTCCGCCCTGTCAACCTCCACCTGTGTGGGGCTTTTAAGCCTTCCCCTGCCAGGGAGGAGCTTCACCCCCCAGCTTTTAAAGAGGCCCCTGATCCCTTTCACCTGGATATCGACGACCTTGTTTTTCCGCTGCATTATCTTTTCCATATTGGGGACCACCTCCCCCTTCAACTCAAGGCCGTAGGAGTCCAACTCCTTTGCCTTCAACATCAGCTCCGCCGAGGCGGAGAGAGCCTTAGTGGGGATGCACCCCCAGTTGAGACAAACCCCTCCTACCTCGCCGGACTCTACCACGGTCACGTCCGCCCCGAGCTGTGCGCCCTTAAGGGCCGCCACATATCCGCCCGGGCCTGCCCCGATTATGGTGATCCTCATTTAGCCTCTTCCTCCTCGAGCATCTTCTCGTATCCGGGGGCGTCCATGAGCTCTTCAGCCTCTGAGGCGTCCGAAAGCTCGACTATGGCTATCCAGCCTTTCTCGTAGGGGTCCTCGTTTATTATTTCGGGGCTGTCGGCAAGCTCCTCGTTCACCTCTACCACGGTGCCGCTCACGGGCGAGATAACGGGCGAGGTGGCCTTTGTGGACTCGATCTCGGAGAGTTCGCTGTTGGCCTCCACCTGGGAATCCACCTCGGGAAGGTCTATGTAAACTATATCGCCAAGCTGTTCCTGGGCGAAATTCGTTATGCCTACGGTGCCCTTATTTCCCTCGACCCTGACCCATGTGTGTTCCTTGTGGTACTTAAGATTTTCCGGATTCATGCGGACCCCTCCTTTGGGAAATTTTCGTTATTGAGCTTAGTATACCAGCATTTGTATGCCAGGCAATATATCAGGAAAATTCAAACACAGGATGGAATTTTTGTCAAGAAAGGCCCCGGTCAGCCCTTAGAGGAGAGTCAGCCCCGGCCCTCAATCAAGCCCTTTTACCTCCGGCCTTTTTCTTGAGCTCAACGATTTTCTTAAGGGCCGCCTCCGGGGTTATCTCATCGGGGATGGAGAGGATCTCCTCACGGAGGGGCTCCTCCCTGCCCCCGAAGAGGTCCATCTGGCCGCCCCGTGCCCGGAGCTCGGGGAGAAAGCGCGGCATGCCCTTGGAATTGAGCATCTGCTTTTCGAGATTGGAGAGCACGCCCTTTGCCCTCTCGACAAGCTCCTCCGGCAGCCCCGCGAGCCTTGCCACCTGTATGCCAAAGGACTTGTCCGAGGGGCCTTCCTCTATCCTCCTCAGGAAGATTATCTCGTCTCCCCACTCCTTTACGGCCACATTGCAGTTTTTCACGTTTTCAAGGAGAAGGGCGAGTTCCGTTAGCTCGTGGAAATGCGTGGCGAAGAGGGCGCGCGCCTTCACCTTTTTGGCAAGGTGCTCCGCCGTGGCCCAGGCGATGCTTATCCCGTCGAATGTGCTTGTCCCCCTTCCCACCTCGTCCAGGATAAGAAGGCTCCTCGGGGTGGCGTTATGCAGGATATTAGACGTCTCGAGCATCTCCACCATGAAAGTGCTCTGCCCCATCGTGAGGAAGTCCGAGGCCCCGATGCGGGTAAATATCCTGTCCACGAGCCCGATAGAGGCCGATTCGGCAGGGACAAAGCTCCCTATCTGGGCCATGAGCACGAGGAGGGCGTTTTGCCTCATGTAGGTGGATTTCCCGGCCATATTGGGCCCGGTTATGATGAGCATAGTCCTCTCCTCCGTGTCCATCTGGAGGCCATTGGGAATGAACCGCTCGCCCAGGTTCAGCCTTTCTATCACAGGATGACGCCCATTTATGATATTCAACTCCAGGCCCTCGTTGACTTCCGGCATGACGTAATTATGCCTTTTGGCCACGGTGGCCAGCGAGAGGAGGAAATCGAGTTTTCCTATGCGAACGGCCGTGGCGGAGAGGGCCTGGGCGGATGCCCTGAGCCCCTCAAGCACGTCCGCGAAGACCGCGTATTCAAGCCCCTTCAGGCGCTCTTCGGCCCCTAATGCCTTTGTCTCGTAGTCCTTGAGTTCGGGCGTTATGAAGCGCTCGGCATTGACGAGCGTCTGCTTTCTGATGTAATGCTCCGGGACCTGCGCGAGGTTCGGCTTTGTCACCTCGATAAAATAGCCGAAGACCCTGTTGTATCCCACCTTGAGAGAGGCGATGCCGGTGCGCTTTTTCTCATCGAGCTCAAGCCTTGCAATATAGTCCTTGCTCGTCGTGCAGAGCGAGCGGAGCTCGTCCACCTCGGGATGAAAGCCTTTTTTTATTATGCCGCCCTCTCTCAGGGAGACCGGCGGGTGGTCCATTATGCTTTGCTCAATCAGGAGAACGGCGTCGGAGAAATCGTCTACGCTCCTTCCGGTCTCCACGAGGTGGGCGTCATCGCTTCCGATGAGTGCCTTCCGTATGGAGGGGAGCTGTTTAAGGGAGTTTTTAAGCGCGATAAGGTCACGGGCGTTTGCCGTGCCCATGCTGAGCCTTGCCGCGAGCCGCTCCAGGTCCTGGACCTTTCTCAGGCCGGTCCTCAGCGAATCTAAGAGCTCATAGTTTTCAACGAGCGTCTTTACGGAAAAGAGGTTGCGCTTTATCTCTTCGGTGTCGATCAGGGGGCGAAGGATTGATGAGCGGATGTACCTGCCCCCCATCGGCGTAAGCGTTTCATCCAGGGCCCAGAGGAGCGTGCCCTCCTTCCCCCCGTCCTTCAGGTTGTGGACAAGCTCCAGGTTCTTTCGCGTCGAGGCGTCTATGAACATGTGCGAGCCCTCCCTCAGGGGGGTGAGCTTGGCGAAGCTCAGGGGCTCTTTCTGGTTTCCTTTGAGGGTATTGAGAAGGGCGCCCGCCGCCGTGATCCCGGCGTAAAAACCCTCGCAGCCGAAGGCCTCGAGGCTTGAGACCTTGAAATATGAAAGAAGGCTCCTGTAGGCCTCCGAATAGTCGAAGAGGAAATCGTCCGCAGGCGTGAGATAAAAACACTTCAGTATCCCCTGATAATGCAAGTCGCGTCCGAGTCCTTCGGGATAGACGACCTCTTTGGGCTCGAAGCGTTCCAACTCGTCTTCGAGCGGGTTTTCGGTCTCGATGATCAGGAATTCCCCGGTCGAGATATCGGCCACGGCTATGCCGTGCTTTGTCCCGAGGGGGAAGAAGCAGGCGATATAATTGTTCTCCCTCGGGTTTTCCGGGGTGAAGGTCCCCGGGGTTATCACGCGCACGACCTCGCGCCTTATGACTCCCTTGGCGTCTTTGGGGTCTTCGACCTGCTCGCAGATGGCCACCTTGTGGCCCGCGTTTATGAGTTTTGCTATATAGGATTCGGCGGCGAAATAGGGGACGCCGCACATCGGCACCGGGTCTTCCCTGTTCTTTTCGCGAGTGGTGAGCGCAATTTGCAGGACCTTCGAGGCCGCCTTCGCGTCCTCGCCGAACATCTCGTAGAAATCCCCGAGCCTGAAGAAGACGATGGAGTCCCTGAACTTTTCTTTGATATCCTCGAATTGCTTCATTAAGGGTGTAAGCTCAGCCATCAATCGATTAAAACAAAAAAGCTCTTTATTTTTCAAGGACGCCCTGCAGCTATCTTAAGTTTCTTATTTCCGGGATGGGCATTTCGCCCGGGGCCTGTGTTATAATTATTCCCGTATGCGGAACCTGCTTTATGCCGCTTTTTTAATTCTCTTCCTGGTTCTCCTCAAAGGGCCGTGGAGCGCGCACGCCTTCGGCACGAGTTCCGGGGCCTGCGGGGCCGATTGCAAATCCTGCCACACGCTCAAAGTGGAAGAGGCCCAGGCCATTATCGGCTC
>Ga0214473_10000752_pt1 | contig 44747 bp, 58 predicted proteins | sample RVTome_7_FD_203509 | JGI IMG/M metagenome (GOLD analysis project Ga0214473, IMG submission 203509) | Soil microbial communities from uranium-contaminated site in the Upper Colorado River Basin, Wyoming, United States - RVT98D197 | ecosystem: Environmental > Terrestrial > Soil > Contaminated >...
ATTAGACGTGTGCGCCCGCAACTTTCGGGTAGGGGGTTGACCGGACGTGGGCAAGCGCGGGTTTCCGCCCAAACCGACCAGATTGAAGCTCATTGAGGGCAACCCGGGCAAGCGCCGGCTGAACCGCCGCGAGCCGCAGCCCCGGTCGGGCGCGCCGACGCGCCCCGAGTGGCTGCTGCCCGAAGCCAAGCGCGAGTGGCGCCGCATGGTCGCATGGTTGGAGCCGCAAGGGCTGCTCACCGTGGCCGACCGCGCCGCCCTTTCCGCCTACTGCCAGTGCTGGGCCATGTATGTGCGAGGGATGGAGGACATCGAGCGCAATGGCACGGACTTTGTGACGGACAAGGGCTATCAGGGAGTGCGCCCGGCCGTCACCATCGCAACCAAAATGCTCGAGCAAATGAACCGGCTTGGGGCCAAGTTCGGCTACACCCCGAGCGACCGCCAGAGCCTGAACGTACCGGAGAAGAACCCCGAGGACGAACTGGATGCCCTACTCAGCGGATAAAGCCGCGAAGGCAATCAAGTTCTTCGAACGCGTGCTCGTTCACATCGACGGGGAGTGGAGCGGGCGCCCATTCGAGCTGATGCCGTGGCAGCGGGAGATGATCGGCACGCTGTTTGGCACATTGCGCGAGGACGGGATGCGCCAGTATCGCACCTGCTACTGCGAAATCCCCCGTAAGAGTGGAAAGTCGGAGACCGCCGCCGGGATCGCGCTCTACCTGCTGTTTGCAGACGGGGAGGACGGCGCGCAAATCTACGGCGCCGCCGGGGATCGCGACCAGGCTGGGATCGTCTACCGCGTCGCCGCCGAGATGGCGCGCCGCGCCCCCGTGCTGGCCAAACGCGCCAAGGTACTCGATAGCGTCAAGCGCATCGTCGTGGAGGGCAACGCCTCGTTCTACCGGGCCATTCCCGCCGAGGCTAGCAGCTCGCACGGGTTCAACGCGCACGGAATCATCGTGGATGAGGTGCACGTGCAGCCCAACCGCGACCTGATTGACGTGCTCAATACCTCCACCGGCGCGCGCCGCCAACCACTGACGTTCTACATCACGACGGCGGGTTGCGACCAGAATAGCATCTGCTGGGAGCTGCACGACTACGCGCTGAAGGTGCAAAAGGGCGTCATTCAGGACCCGACGTTTTTGCCCGTGGTGTACAACGCCGAGGAGGGCGACAACTGGAAAGACCCGGCGGTGTGGGCCAAAGCTAACCCGTCGCTGGGCGTGACCATCAAGCTCGACTATCTAGAGCGCGAATGCGCCCGCGCTCAGGAGACCCCGGCCTACGAGAATACCTTTCGGAGGCTGCACCTGAACCAGTGGACACGTCAGGAAACACGCTGGCTACCGCTCGACAAGTGGGACGCCTGCGCCGGGCGCGTCGATCCGGCGATGCTGGCGGGGCAGCGCTGCTGGGCCGGACTAGACCTCGCCAGCACCGAGGACATTACCGCGCTGGCGCTCGTATTCGCTGACGAGGACGGCGGTTATGATGTTCTGCCGTATTTCTGGATACCGGAGGCCACCATCGAGCGCCGCACCCGGCGCGACCGCGTGCCATACGAGCTATGGGCGCGGCAGGGATTGGTCTACACCACGCCCGGCAACTCGTGTGACTACTCATTCATCCGCCAGAAGCTAAACGACCTGGCGGAGATTTACGATATTGAGGACGTGGCGATTGACCCCTGGAACGCGCGCCAGTTGGGCGGCGAGCTGATGGAAGACGGCTTCGATGTGGTGGATTTTCGCCAGGGCTATGTGTCCATGTCCGCGCCCACGAAGGAACTGCTGCGTCTGGTGCTCGCCGGCAAACTGCGGCACGGGGGAAACCCGGTGCTGCGCTGGATGGCCGACAACATGGTGGTGACGACCGACGCGGCGGCCAACATCAAACCGGCGAAGGACAAAAGCACCGAGAGGATCGACGGCATGGTGGCGCTGATTATGGCGCTGGACAGGGGCACGCGGCGTGCGCCGGTGAGACGATCAGCTTACGAGAGTCACGGCCTGGTGAGCGTCTAATGTTCGGATGGTTCGAACCGCCCTATCCCGTGCTCGAAAGGGCCATCGTCAACCTGAAAACCAAAAGCGCCTTCCGCGGCATCGTGTGGGAGCGGCGGGGGCGGTACCTGGTGCTCCGGCAGGCGGAGCTGCTCAAGCCCGGCGGCGAGGCCGTGAAAGTTGACGGCGAGGTCGCCGTGTTGGAAACCGACATTGAGTTCTTGCAGGTGATTGGGGGCTAGTGATGCCCGTCATTCAATCGCTAGGCCAGATACAGACGCTCGAACCCGGCTGGAGTGCCAGCCCGAGCTGGGGCAGTCTGCGCATGTACAACGACTATAGCGTTGACTACCAGACGATCTACCGCACGCAGCCGAATGTCTCGACCGCGGTGGATTTCCTGGCGCGCAACGTCGCGCAGCTCGGCCTGCATACCTACCGGCGCGTGTCCGACACCGACCGCAAGCGGCTGACCGACCACCCGCTGGCGAAGATCATCAAGCAGCCCAATCAGTTCACGACCACCTACCGGCTCGTCAACTCGCTCATGTCCGACCTGGGGATATTCGACAACGGCTACTGGTACAAGTTCCGCAAACCCCAATATGCCCTGCTGCGCATTCCGCCGCAACTGGTGACGGTGCAGGGCGGCTTTGTGCCTGAGCAATACGAGATCAGCCTCCCGCGCGGGATGCTAAAAGCATTGCCGAGCGAGATCGTGCACTTCCGTGGCTATAACCCGGACAGCAGCACTATCGGCCTGTCCAACATCGAGAAGCTCCACCGCATTCTGGCAGAGGAGTATGCGATGGAGGACTATCGCGAGTACTTCTGGCGCAACAGCGCGCGCATGGGTGGGATTATCAAGCGCCCCATGGAGGCGCCGGAATGGAGCGATACCGCCCGCGCGCGTTTCGTGTCCGAGTTCGAGGCGTTGTACTCCGGTGGGGCCAATAGCGGCAAAACGGCCGTGCTTGAGGACGGCATGGACTGGCAGCAGGGAACGTTCAGCGCTCAGGAGTCCGAGTACCTGCTGGGCCGCAAGCTGACGCGTGAGGAAGTCGCGCGCGCTTACCACATTCCGCTGCCGATGGTCGGCATTCTCGATAATGCCACGTTCTCGAACGTCAAAGAGCAGCACAAGAACCTCTACCAGGACTGCCTGGGGCCCTGGCTCAAGATGATCGAAGAGGAGATCGAGCTTCAGTTGCTGCCGGACTTCCAGGATGTTGACGGCGTCTATGTCGAGTTCAACATTCAGGAGAAGTTGGCCGGTTCATTCGAGGATCAGACGGCGGCGCTGCAATCGGCGGTCGGGCGCCCGTGGATGACGGCGAACGAGGCGCGGGCGCGGTTTAACCTGCCGAGCCAGGCCGGCGACGCCGACCGCCTGGTGACGCCGCTGAACGTGCTCGCCGGCGGGCAGGCCAGTTCGCGCGACAGCGCCCCGCCGAAGGCATTGGGCATGAAAGCGCGCGGGGATGTAGACGGCACGCGAGGCGAGATGCGCGGGCAGTATGTGCTGCTGTGGCAGGAACGGCTCGTCGGATTCTTTCAGCGGCAGGAACGCGCCATCATGTCGCGCACGCCCGCGAAGGCGAACGTCAACGACATTTGGCAGGACGAGGCTCGCTGGAATGACGAGCTGCAAGAAGTCGCGCTAAAACTGAACGTCGCTACCGCGCGCGCGTGGGCCATCGGCGTGGCGTCTGCCGTAAACAGCGGCGTGGATGAGGATCGTATGCTGGGTTGGTTGACCGAGGATGCCCGTATCATGGCCGAGGAGGTTAACGCGGCGACCCGTGCGCATGTGGCTGACGCGTTGCTGGCCGAGAACATCCGTCGGGCCGTACGCGATGTGTTCACACTAGCGAAAGAGGTGCGCGCGCCATCGCTGGCCGAGACAAAGGTCACGAGCGCAAGCAACTTTGGGGCCACCGAGGGGGCTAAGGCGGGCGGGCTGCGACGCAAAACCTGGCAAGTGAACAGCACCAACCCGCGCGACGCGCACGCCGCCATCAACGGGGAGACGGTGGATATCGAGAAGCGGTTTAGCAACGGCATGCTTTGGCCCGGCGACCCGGCGGGCGGCGTGGATAACAATGCGGGCTGTCAGTGTTCAGTACGGTTCTCAAGGGGGGAACAGCCATGAATTACAAGAGCTACTTGGCCCAGTACAAGGCGCTTGATAGCGAGCAGGGCACGTTTGAGGCCATCGTGGCCGTGTTCGGCAACATTGACCTGATGGGTGACAAAATCATCCCCGGCGCATTTGCCAAGAGCCTGGAGAACTGGCGCGCCAAGGGGCGCCCCATCCCCGTGGTATTCGCGCACGATCATCGCAACCTGGACGCCCATATTGGCGAGGTGCTTGATGCCAAGGAGATCGAACAGGGGCTGTGGATAAAGGGCGGGCTTGAGATGGACGAGCCGTTCGCCCAGCGCGTGTTCAAGAAGATGAAAAAGGGAACGCTGGCCGAATTCTCGTTTGCCTATGATTTGGTGAGCTCGGCATGGGTGGAAGAGAACGGCAAGAGCTTCCAGGAGCTACGCGAACTGGACATCATCGAGGTCGGCCCCTGCCTAAAGGGGGCCAACCCTGAAACGGCGCTGCTCGGCGTCAAGGCCGACAGCCCCGCCTATATACAAGCGGCCCACGACCTGCTGCTGACACTCGGCGCGAAATGCCCGGCTGAAGGTGACAGCGATCCCGCCCCGGACGACGAGACGGCTGATGGCCGTAAGTCAAGTTCGGGGTCAGCGGAGACGCTGGCCGAGCGGCTGCGCATTGAGACGTTGCTGTGAACGTGGCGGGCCACTAACATGAACTAGGAGCATTGACGTGAAACTAGCAGAACTCAAGGCCAGGCGAAACGACGTTCTCACTCAGGCGATTGGCATTTGCAACACGGCCATCGCCGACGACAACCGCCCGCTCACCGAGGATGAGAAGGCGCGCGTGGGCGCATTGCAGACTGAGGCAGAGGGCTACAAGGGCCAGATCAAGGCATTGGAAGATGACGAAGCGCTCAAGGCGGCCATTATCGCCTTCGGCGCTGGCATGGAGCAGGTTCCGCCCGCGAGCGTCAAGGCGAGCGACCGCAAGGCGGTTGCGCATGACATCGCCTCAATGTTGCTCGATTCCGCCGAGTACAAGTCCTGGATCGGCTCCGCGATGAGCGGCGGGCGCATTCCGGACGGCGCCCGGCTGGCGTCTTCGCCGCCCTTCTCGATGCCCGCACTGCTCAAGAGCATCGGCTACAAGGCGCTCGTCACCGGCGACAGCGCTACCAGCGCGGGCGCGTTTGTCGAACCGGACTACACCGGCATCTATGAGCCGTTGGGACGGCGAGCCCTGAACCTGCTTGATCTAATCCCACGCCGTCGCACGACCAGCGATATCGTCTGGTTTGTGCGGCAGACGGCCATGATTACGCAGGCCACGACCGTGGCAGAGGCCAACGTGACTACCTATGCCGGGGCCACCGGCGAGGTTAGTGGCGAGAAGCCCGAGGGCACGCTCACGTTCGAGCAGGCCAACACGAACGTCAAGACTATCGCGGTCTGGATTCCCGTGTCACGCCGGGCGCTGTCTGACGCCGCGCAAATCCGGGGCATCATCGACCAGGAACTGCGTGAGGACGTTCAGGAGGAGTTGGAAGACCAAATCTACGACGGGGACGGCGTGGGCGAGAACTTCCTGGGCATCACCGTCACGCCGAACGTGCTTACCCAGGCGTGGGACACCGACGCGCTGACGACCATCCGCAAGGCGAGGACGGCCGTAGAGGTAACGGGGCGCAGCCGCCCGACCGGACTGGCCATCCATCCGAACGATGCGGAGATGCTCGATCTCTTGAAAGATGGCGACAATCGCTTCTACTTCGGTGGGCCGATAGACGGCGGCGCGGATCGCGTCTGGCGCGTGCCGGTGGTCGTCTCTGAGGCCGTGGCCGAGGGGCAAGGCATCCTGGCCGACTGGCGCAAGTGCGTGATGTGGGACCGGGAGCAGGCGACCATCACCATGAGCGACTCGCATTCAGATTTCTTTATCAGGAATCTAATTGCGGTGCTGTGCGAGCTAAGAGCAGCCTTCGCTGTGGTCAGGCCGGCCGCATTCTGCCTGGTTGACCTTACTAGCGGCAGCTAGGAGTAACCGGTGATGGCGCCGCGCATCAGCATCGTCTGCCAGAATAGCCAAGAGGATCGCATCATCCCGCGCATGGCGCGGGCGTTGCGGGACGCTTGGGGCTGGACGCTGGGCGCGGCGCCTGATCCAAAGGCCGACGCGGTCTATCTGAGTGCGTATTTCGAGGTGCAGAAGTTGAAGCCATGGCCCGACAAGCCGCTCGCGGCATACCTAACTCACCGAGAGGAGGTGCCGGCCGGCAATGCAAAAGCGAGGCTGTTTGACACCGTGGCACAGCGGTTGCAATTGCGGGTGGCGACCTGTCGGCTATATGCCGACTACCTATCTCAGTGGGGGCCGACCATCCAGGCCGCCGCCCCGCTCGAACGAGACCGCTTCACAATCGCCCGGCGGGCTAATAATCGCCCGGTGGTCGGGTTCAGCGGCTACACCTATGCCAACCACCGCAAGGGCGAGGACATGGTGAAGGGACTGCTCGCATCCAAGCTTGCGGCCAAATGCGAATGGCGCGCCTCCGGGCGCGGCTGGCCGGTGCCCACCCGCCGCTACGCCTGGGCCGATATGCCCAAGTTCTACCAGTCGCTAGACGTGCTGGTAGTTCCCTCGCGCGTGGAGGGCATTCCCATGCCGCCCCTGGAGGCGCTCGCCACCGGCTGCAAGGTCGTCATCCCGCGCGGCGTGGGGCTGCTGGACGAGTTGACACTTGTGCCGGGTATCCACCGCTATGAGCGCGGCGATCTGGGCTCGCTGCTGGCGGCGCTCGCGGTGGCGCTTGAAATCGAGGCCGACCCGGAGCGCTTGCGGGCGGTTACCGCGCCCTACTCTGTCGGCAACTGGTGTCGGGATATCGGCGCGGGTATGCACTCGCTGCTCGGCATTAACGCCGAGCCGGTGGATGCGGGGATGGCGGAGCCGCCCGCCGAGGCCGAACCCATAACGGTGGAGGTATCGCCCGTGAAGCCCGTCGAACGTGGCACTAACAGCAAACGCGGCATCTACGTGGTGGCCTTCGGCGAGCCATCCCGCTGGTGTGCTAAGCGGCTGATCAAAAGCATTACCAAACATATGCCGGATGTGCCGGTCGCGCTCTGCGCGGCTAAGCCGCTCGGGCTTGGCGAGCTGTTCATCAAGGGCGAGGATTCCGACGTTGGCGGGCGGCGTGCCAAACTCCGCGCCTACGAACTCGCGCCTGCCGAGTGGCAGAGCGTGCTCTACCTGGATGCCGACACCGTGGTAGTCGCGCCCATCCACCGCTATTTCGAGTGGGTGGAATCGGGCTGGGAGTTCGTCATCTGCAAAGACCCTCATCTCATGGACACGATGCACGCGTTCGAGCGCCCCAACAATCGCGCCGAACTGAGCGAGATCAAGGCCACGGTGAGGACGCTGCATGCGTTGCAGATCAATGGCGGCGTGTGGGCGTTCGCGCGGAATGAGCGCGTCGCGAGATTCTTCGCTCGCTGGCAGGCCGAATGGGAGAAGTACGCGCAGAGAGATCAGGGCGCCTTGCTCCGGGCGCTCTATGCCGACCCGCTCAAAACGCTGTGGCTGGGCAACGAGTGGAACACGTTTGACAAATACACCAAGGGCATCACAACCGCCGGATTGCGGCACTACCCGGGCGACGCACGACGCTGGAACGGCGTGATACCGGGGCGCATTGACGGGCCGGAGGCATGGCGCATGGCGAAACGTTACGAGCAGACATGGAGGCCCAAAGCGTGAACGATTGCGTTCCTCATCCCGAGGTCGTAAACCGTCACCCGTCCGTGCTGATCGTCGGCTACGGCCACGTTGGGCAGCAGATGAACCGCTGGTTCCCCGACGCGCATCATGTCGATCTGGACGGCGTGATTCGCAATCCCGGCGGGCTGCCCGTGCTGAAGGCGCATGGAATCTATGATCTGGGGTTCATCTGCGTGCCGACGCCCGCCCGTGCCGATGGGCGCTGCGATTTGGGTTGCGTGGGGGCCGCGTTTGTCACATGGCACAACCGCGCCCGCTACTGGTGCATCAAGTCCACCATCGAGGTCGGCACGACCGAGCGATACGGCGGGGATGTATGTTTCAGCCCGGAGTTGTATGGCGAGACGATAGGACATCCGCTGCGTGACGTTCTGCCGTTCGTCATTCTAGGAGGGCCGCGCGAGGTGACGAACGCATTTGCCACCGCATGGACGCTCGTCACCAACAGTGAACTTCGCATCTACCAGACGGATAGCCGGACGGCGGAACTATGCAAGTTGATGGAAAACTCATGGCTAGCCACGCAGGTGTCGTTCTGCAACCAGTTCTACGACCTGGCAAAACTGGCCGGGGTGGACTATCACGAGTTGCGCGAGTTGTGGCTGGCCGACCCGCGCATGCCGCGCACGCACACCTATGTTTACCCTGACAACAGGGGCTTTGGGGGGAAATGTCTGCCCAAAGACACCGCCAACCTGTGTGCGTGGAGCCGAGACAAAGGCCAACCGGCAGAACTCATTGAGGCGGTGCGCGAGTACAACCGGAGGCTGAGGGCGAAATGACGGATATTGTCGTGACCACCTGCGAACGCCTGCCGCTGTTGCAGCGGACATTGGAGCATCTATGGGCGCGGACGGAGACGCCTTACCGGCTGCACGTCATTGACGACGCCTCGGTAGGAGGCAACCAAGCCTACCTGGCCGCGCTGCTGGCCGCCGGCAAGGTCGCGCGCGTTCATCAGCACACGCGGCGCGTCGGCATTCCGTTCCACCTGCGCTCGCTGACGAAGATCACCGCGTCTGACCCCATCGTCTTTACCGATGACGACATTCTCTGCCCGCGCCTAGAACCGGATTGGCTGGCACGCGGGTTGGCGGCGATGGAGCAATATCCGGAGTTGGGGCTGCTGGCGCTCAACAGTCCGGAGTGCAATGTCACGGGCGGGCGTGGGCAGAAGGAGCCGGGAGAGCCAGTGACATTCTGCCGCAACGTGGGCGGCTCGCTTGTATTCGCGCGGCGGGCCGTGTTGGACGCCTGCCAACCGCCGGACGGCACTACCAGCGCGGTGAAGTGGCTGTGCCTCGATGCGGCCCGGCGGGGCTGGCGCATCGGCTATCTCACCAGCGTCTACTGCCAACACGTCGGCACCATCTCCGTACGCAACCAGAAGGACCTGAGCCGGATCATCGATCCGGTACTGCCCGTGGATTCTGAAACGTTGGAGCCGCCCGATGCCTACAAAGGATGAGCGAGTGACGTCCGTCCGCATGGCGCAGTTGCGGACTTTTGCGCCTGACGTGTTCGCGCCCGGCACGTTGCTGTATGTCGGAGCTAGCGTCCACCGCATTCAGTTCCTGCCGGAGCTGATGGCTGCCGGGCGGCGCGTGACCATCCTGGAAGTTTGGCCGGCGAACTGCGACCATTTCAAGGCGCAAGGCTACGACGTGATTCTTGGCGACGTGTGCGCGCTGCCCGACCTGCCGCATTTCGACGTGGCCTTCTGGTGGCATGGTCCTGAGCACATCGCCAAAGCCGACCTGCCGACGGCGCTTGCCGGGCTGGAACGCCATGCTCGGCTGGTCGTGGCCAGCGCGCCGTGGGGCATCTCAAAGCAGCGTGACATCTACGGCAACCCCTGGAATCGGCATGTGAGCACGCTCTATCCGCGCGACTTCGCGCGGCTAGGCTACCGGGTTAACACCGTCGGGCGCGAGAACACCGGCTCGGCCTCGAACATCCTGGCGGTGAAACCGTGAAGGTGTTGAATCTCGGCTGCGGCAACAAGCTGATCGTCGCCAAGCCCGGCGAGATAGTGGTGAACCACGACCGGATGAAACATCGGCCCGAGGTGAACGTGGCGCACGACCTGAATCTACTGCCGTGGCCCTGGCGAGACAACACCTTCAGCCTGGTGCATGCCTGCTCGGTGTTGGAGCATTTGCGCATCCCGTTGGTGGATAGCATGGGCGAGTGCTGGCGAATCCTCGCGCCGGGCGGGCATCTGCGGGTGAAGGTCCCATACTGGAATTCGGACGCGGCACATTCCGACCCCACGCACTACTGGACATTCTCGCCGCATGTGTTCGAGTATTTCGATCCGAGCGCCAAACGCGGCCAACAGTACGGATTCTATGAGGGCGTGCGACCCTGGTTTATTGCGCATCCGCCCACCATCAATCGGGCACGAACGAGCATCATCACTGTGTTGGAGGTGCGCAAGTGAACGCGCTCGTGTTGCGTGCTTCCGACAAAACCGCAAAAGCCTATCAGCGCAAGTTCGGGTACGAGCTGTCTGTGTCTGACGGTTGGGAACTGCCCGCCGAGCGCACGCTGTTCGTTGCCACCGGCACGGCGGTGCCATACAACCTGCTTGACGCGGGCTACCATTGGCTGGAACGCTGGGACGTGGCCGCGCCGTTGTGGCGCTATGGCGTACTGGCGGCTGATATCGGGACGCCTAGCGAGCGCAAAGCGACCGAGAAAGTGATTCTGGATCTGCGGCAACTGCTCTACGCCCACGAGCTGTTGTTCGTGCGCGATAGCGAGGCCGGGCGGGGATTCCTACAGCGCTGGCGGTTGGAGTGCGTTGGCAAGGGAATTGAATCACGGCTGGCGTTTCTGCGGGCGCTGCATATCGTCAAGCCGCTGTTCTGCGCGTTGCCGTGCTCGTGGTTGGCGGCGGAAGCGCAGCGCGCCCGGCAGGATGCGCGGGCGCATATAGCCGGGCCTATACCGCCCAAGGAGTTTCGCATTCAGGGCGGGGCGCTGAGCCAGGTCACCAAACCGCACCGCACCCCGGCAGGGCTGGTGCATGTCGAACTGGCGCCGGGGCGCTATATGCTCTGCCGACCGGGCGACGAGGATGTGGTGCGCGAGCGGTTCGGAAATCTGGGGAAACGGAGGCATGCATGACGCTAATCACCTCACGCGTGGCTAAGGGCGCCTGCCCCGTCTGCGGCGCGGCCAACTGTAGCTGCAAGGGTACCGGCGACGGTGCGGGCGGAAGCGGCGTCGTTATCCGCCCGGCCCAGAAGGGCGGCGGGCCGTTGGTGCACATCCCGCTGCGGGATGGCCTGAGCATTCAGGTAACCGAGCAAACGGCGCGGGAGTTGGGGTACCTAGAGGCTGAACCGGAGCCGGAGCAAAAGATGCAAACGCCGGTGAAAAACAAGATGAGGCGCAAGAGCGCCAACAAGGCACTCGATTAAGGGGGACTGACATGGCACTGAACCCGAAGTTTTCAAACGAGTCCGTCAACGCGGAGGCGGACGCGCTCGCCCCGCTTGCCAACAGCGGCAAGCTCCGCATCTACACCGGGTCGCAACCCGCCACTGCCGATGACGCCATCGGGGCAGTGACCCTTCTGGCCGAACTGACGATGAATGCGACCGCGTTCGGGGCGGCGGTAGCGGGCGTACTCACCGCCAACGCCATCACGGCTGACAGCACCGCCGACGATACCGGAACGGCGGCCTGGTTCCGCATCTGGAAGTCCGACGGCACATCGCCGCTGTGCGATGGCTCGGTCGGCACGTCAGGGTGCGACCTGAACCTGAACTCTGTCGCGATCCAAGCGGGCGCTGAGGTCAGCGTGACCAGTCTGACGATCACGGTTAGCGAGGGCTAGTACAGCGGGGATATTCCGCCTGCCCCGATAATGTCGGGGTATCCCCGCCCCGTGGCCGGCTAGGGAGCTAGATAGGCATGGCAAATATTACCGTCCCCATCATGTCGATAAACGGCGGTCTCGTGTTGGTGGAAGTCACCGTGAATGACGCCAACCTGAATGTCGGGCGCTTCACGGTGACTAACGATTCCGACTATGCCGTCTATCTGGTGGCGAGCGCCCCCGCCGTCGGCGCCGTAACCTGGACCGTGCCTGCGCATACCACGCAGTTCCGCGTGCTGGGCAGCTTCAAACTCGTGGCCACGGGCGACCCTGGTTCCCCTCTGAGCATGGGAGATTTCACGACCCAGATTAGGTGGCCGGCCTGATGGCAATCTCGGTAACGGCATTAGGCACAAATCAGAATAAGGCGAGCGCCGACCCGTGGACGGCGTTTAGCAGCATCACGCTGGCGACGGGCGATGCCCTGATCTTGTGCCTCGTGTCAGACTATGTCTCACTTCTGCCCGCGATGACATGGAATGGCGTGGCAAATTCGGAATCGTTGTCGTTTGCAGACGCCTCCTTCAACCTCTTCGGCGTGATCGCGATTTGGCCCAATGTTACCGGCGCGACCGGCGATGTGGCGATTGACTGGTCGGGCACGCCGCCCGTGGCAATGGCTGCTACGCTCTATAAAGCCTCGGGCCTGGCTACTACTACGCTAATCGACAAAACCAGTATCAGCTCCAATTCTGGCTCTACTGCATATACGGGTTATACCGGCGTGCTTTCGCAGGCGGGTGAGCTCGCGATTGCATGTACTGCCTTCGAAGATGAAATCGATGATGCGCACGGCACTTGGTTAACCGGCGCTGGCTATGTCTCCGGCAACGAGCAGTTTGGCGCTACCAACGGCGGCGGGGATGCTAGTAACGTGCAATGCCACTCGGTGGCGGCAGTGCTATCGAGTACCGATCAGGTACAGGGTACGGATACGGGCCACGATGCAGGTCTCAACTCCATCGCTGCCATTGTCACGCTTAAGGGCGGCGCCAGTACCTTCACCGGCACGGCTGCTCTAACACAGGCTGTTGCCGCGATAGCGGCCACCGGCACCTACACACCACTGGCTATCACCGGCACGGCGACAGTTACCCAACCGGCTAGCTCGCTTGCCGCAACGGGCGCGCAAACATTCAGCGGCACAGGCGCGCTGACGCAATCCGTCCAGGCAATCGCCGCCACCGGTGCTCTAACGTTCAGCGCAACGGGCGCTGAGACCCAACCGGCGGCCAGTATCGCTGCAAGCGGTGCATTAACGTTCGCCGCGTCCGGGGCATTGACGCAACCTACCGCAGCTATTGCCGCGAGTGGCGCGCAGACATTCGCGGGTACGGGTGCAATCACGCAGGCCGCCAACGCAATCGCCGCCACCGGGACGCTAGCGTTCGCGGGATCGGGCGCGCTTGCACAGACCACCGCCGCGCTAGATGCCACGGGGGTTCTGGCGATGGGCGGGAGCGCCGCTCTGAGCCAAGCTGTCGCCACATTGGCGGCGGAAGGCGTTTATACCCCTCTGGCGATTAGCGGCGTGGGTGCGGTTACACAGGCGGTTGGCGCAATCGCGGCCACGGGCGAGACGTCTACATCTGCGGTAACCGGCACCGCCGCGCTTACTCAACCTGCCGGGGCCATCGCTGCAACCGGCGCGCTTGCGTTCACCGGCACGGGCGCAATCGCACAAGCGGCCGTCGCTCTCGCTGCTACAGGGCTAGAGACATTCGCCGGCACTGGCGCCCTCACTCAACCCGCTGCGGCCCTCGCGGCCACCGGAGCGCAGACGTTTGCGGGGGCCGGTGCTCTGGCCCAACCCACCGGGGCCGTAGCGGGCACTGGCGCGCTCACGTTCGCGGGGGCGGCGGCCATCGCGCAAGCGGCCAGCGCGGCAATCGCGGGCACTGGCAGCCAGACGTTCAAGGCCAGCGGGGCCGTGGCGCAAGCGGCGGCGGCGGTAGCGGCAACCGGCGTGCAGACATTCGCCGGCATGGTCACCGAGACCCAGCCCGCTGCAACCATCGCTGCAACCGGGGCGCAGACGTTCACGGGGGCGGGCTCACTCTCACAACCCGCAGCGGCAATCTCCGGCGAGGGGGCTTCCCTGCTCGCAATCACCGGCACGGGCGCACTCGTGCAACCGCCCGCCGCAATCGAGGCCACGGGCACGGCGGCGGAACTTGAGGCCATTACCGGCACGGCCGCACTCGAACAAGTGGCAGCGGCAATCGCCGCCACCGGCGCTCAGACCTTCGCGGGGGCGGGCGCATTGGCGCAACCCGCCGGGGCCGTCGTGGGAACCGGAGCGCTGGCATTCATGGGGGCGGCCACTGAGACACAGCCTGCCGGGGCCGTCACGGGAATCGGCGGCCAAACCTTCACCGCCATGGGTACACTGGCTCAACCGGCGGCGGCGGTCTCCGGCAATGGTATTTCTCTACTGGCCATCACCGGCACGGGCGCTTTGGCGCAAGCGGACAACTCGCTCGCTGCCACTGGCCTAACGCTATTGTCAATCACGGGGGTGGCGGACATAGTGCAAGCGGCCCACCATATGCTCGCCGTGGGCGTGTTCCTGCCGGCGACCATCGCCCCCGTGCGCGCCGATGCCATGGCAATTGACAGTCCGGGCGACGCGTTTGTGTCGGCACTACATCGCAACGCGGTTACGGCTACAACCGGCACACGGCAGGGCGGCGGCATTGTCGTCACCACCTAACGCGGCGGCGCGAGCGCGGCCGTTCGAGACAGGAAGGGGGGAGCGGATTGAACGCATACGACATCGGCGATCTGATTCTGATTGAGGCCACGATTGCGGTGGCGGGTGCGCCTGCCGACCCGACCACACTCACGCTCAGCGTGCGTGACGCGAGCGGCGCCGAGACAGTCTACGTGTACGGCACCGACGTCGAGTTGGTGCGAGATTCCCAGGGCAGCTATCACCTAGACTATCCGGCCACCGTTCACGGGCGGGGCACCTACGCATGGCTGGGCACCGGCGCGGCCACGTTCGGCGAGCAGGGCGCGTTCTATGTGCGGCGCACTCCCGCGTTCTGCCTGGTGGCCGACCTGGCCGCCTTCCTGCAAATCTCCATCGCCGTGGACAACGACCCGGCCAATCGCGCCATCAGCGAGGCCAGCGCGGCGATCCGGAACTACACGCGGCAGGCCATCGAAGCCGTGACCGACGAGACGATCACGCTAGACTGCGCGGGCGGGGCGCGGCTGTTCCTGCCCGAGTTGCCCGTGACCGACATCGACGAGGTAATCGAGGACGGCGAGACATTGGTGGCTACCGACGACTACAAGCTCGGCCGGCATGGAATTCTGCACCGCATCGGGGCGACCTGGGCGGTGGGCATCCAGGTTATCGAGATCACCTACTCGCACGGCTATGCCGCCATCCCGCAAACCATCGTGGACGTTTGCACTCGCGCGGCGGCGCGCTCGTATCAGGCCGGGCTCAAGACCGCGGCGGTGTCGGGCGTCCCTGGCGTGCAGGGGCTTGGGCTAGGGGACTATAATGTGACCTATGCAAGCGAGGGCGCGTCCGGCACGCCCAACATGCTTGGGGCCAGCGGCGCGCCGATCCTGCTGCCGAGCGAGCGAGCCATGCTAAACGAGTATCGGGTGAAGCGACCGTGAGCGAGTTTGACGGGCTGCTCATTACCACGTTCGAGAGCTACCGCAAGGCGCGCGCGTCCGACGGCGCGGGCGGTTGGTCGGAAGCCTACGCGTCTATCGGGACGGTGCTAGGGCGCTTGCGTCCGCTCACGGCGACTGAACGCATCAGTGCGGACAAAGCCGAGGCGCGCGTGACGCACGTGCTCTACTGTCGCACCACGGCTGATGTCGCGCGGGGCGATATCGAGACGAGCGGCGACATGACGGTGGAGGTAATCGCGGTGCGCGAACCATCGCTCATGGCGCACCATTACGAGGTGGACTGCCGGCAGACACAACCCGAGGAGACAACATGGCTGGGGTCGTGATTGACAGCTGGAATCAGCCCGCGATCCACGATTGGGTGGCGGCGAAGGTCGTTCGCGGCATGGACGCCGCCGGGGCGCATGTGGCGGGACGTGCACGCGCGAGGGTGAAAGTGCGTACGGGCCTGGTGAAGGCGAACATCGATCACGAGGTGCGCGCGTTCGGCGACGAGGTGGTGTGCTGGGTCGGCGTGCGGCGGAAGGGCCGGGGCAACCGTGATCCGTTCTACGCTCATTGGCTGGAAATGGGCAGTCGCACTCGCGCCGCGCATCCGTTCCTGCGGCCCGCGCTGTGGGAATCCCAGCACGAGATTCTCCGCATGATCGAGGGGGCCTAGATGGATACGACAACCGCCATCTACAACCGCCTGGCCGGGGACGCCGCGCTTGTTGCGCTGCTCAACAGTTACAACGGCGAACCGGCGATCTTCACCACCGACCCCGCGCCGGGTGATGCCGTGCTGCCCTACATCGTTACGGCGGGGCATGTGGCCGACACGAGTTGGGATACCAAGGTGCTGAGGGGGCGCGAGGTGTGGCGGGACGTGCGCTGCTACGCGGCGGCGTCGGGGTCGGCCCTGGCGGTGGAGGCGATTGCGGAACGAGTGCGGGCGCTGCTGCACCGCCACAAACTGAGCGTAGGAGGTCACCATGTCGTGATTGCTGAGGCGAGCGGGCCGGTGGTCGCCGACGAGCCGCCGGACGCATACGGTCGTATCGTCACCATCAGACTAGCGATAGGAGAAAACTAACATGGCACGCATGGATGGCACCGACATTCTGATCCTGGTCAACACCGGCACGCCCAGCGTGCCGGTATACGAGGCGCTGGCGACGCAGCGCACGATGAGCGACACGGACAACCGCACCGTGATTGATCTGAGCGCCAAAGGCGACGATCACGACTACGTCGAGGTGGGGCGGCAGACTAACTCGCTCACGGTAGAGTGTGTTTACGACCCCGAGGATGACGCCTATGAGGCGGTCAAGGCGGCCTATGCGGCGAAGGGCGACCTCCTTGTACGGCGTTCCGAGAACGCCGTTGATGTGGAAGAGGCCACGGCGAAGGTCTCCGGCATGAGCAAGGCCGGGCCCGACCAGGCCCCGGCGACCGTCTCGCTCGAGCTGCGGCTCAAGACGGCCTGGACAACGGTAGGGAGCTAAGCGATGACGACCGGAGCGAGGGGGGAAGGCTGGCTTGACGAGCAAAACCGGTGCTATCCGGTGCTGTTCACGAACCGGGCATTGCTGGAAGTCGAGAAGGCCATCGGCAAGTCCATCACGCTGGTGGCCGGCTCGGGCAGCATGAACATGGCGAACGATATCATCCGCGCGCTGCTCGTCGGGCTGGAGTATGGACGGCGCGAGGCGGGCGAGCGGAAGCTCGCGTACACAATGGCCGATGCGCACAATCTGCTTGATGAGTTCGGCTACAAGCGCGCGCTCACCGTCGTGACGGAGGCGCTGGCCGAATGCGTCACCTGGGAACCGGAGCAATCGGAGGGTGAACCGGAGAACCCCCCGGAGTAAGCGCGGGCGAGTGGGACTGGGACAGCTACCTAGCCAACGCTTTAGAGCTGGGCCTGTCGGTAGCGGAGTTCTGGTCCCTCACCCCGCGCGAGACAGGTGCATGGTTCCGGGCGGCGGGCAAACGGCGAGAGGCCGAGGCCACGCGTGACAAAGTGCTGGCGTGGCTGATTGCGAGACTGAGCGGGTTCAGCGATCCGGGGCCGTTGGAACGATTGCTGGAACCGCCGCCCAGACCGCTAACCGAGGATGAACTAGCCGAGAAGCGGCGGCGCGCGGACGAGGTAAAACGCCGCTTAGGGGGCGACAAATGGCAGGCGAAGAGTCCAAAACGCTCGGCACGGCAAAAGTAGACATTCGGGCCAAACTCGACAAACTTGATGCTGACCTGAACGGGGCGAAGAAAAAAGTCGAGGGCCTCGGCACCGACACCGAGCGCACGACCCGGCGCATGAACACGGCCTTCGACGGCACGGGCCGGCGAGTGCAAGCGCTCGGCTCTACCATCGGCGGGCTGGGGATGAAGCTCACTATCGCCGCGGCGGGACTAACCGCGCTGGCCGGCATCGCCGTCAAGAGTGCGATGGACGCGGTCGAGAGCGAAAACCTTTTCAGTGTCGCGCTGGGCGGCATGGCCGATGACGCGCGCAAATGGTCGGAACAGTACGCCAAGGCGCTACGCCTAGACCCCGTGGGCGTGCGTAAGGACCTGGCGATGCTCTATGCCATGACCAGCAGCATGGGGCTGGCCGAGGACGCCGCGCTCGATATGTCCGAGGGCGTGGTAGCGCTCACGCGCGACATGGCATCGTTCTATGACCTGAGCTTTGAGCAGGCGATGCTCAAGGTTCGCGGCGGCCTAACCGGCGAATCCGAACCGCTCAAGCAACTCGGCATCATCGTTAACGAGACCACGGTCAAGCTCTGGGCGCAGAAGGCGGGCTGGATCGGCGTCGGGCAGGAACTGAGCGAGACCGGCAAGGTCGCGGCGCGCTACAACGTCATCCTGGAAGCCACGGCGGCGGCGCAAGGCGACCTATCGCGCACGGCGGATAGCCCGGCGAACAAACTCCGGGCACTGGGCGAGCAGGCGGAAATTGCCAAGCGCAAGCTGGGCGAGATGATCTTGCCCACGGTGAGCAATGGCCTAACCTGGCTGGTTGACACGGGTATCCCCACGGCGATGGATGCAATCGACAATCTCACTGCCAGGTGGACGGAGATGAGCGAGGAGGGACAACGGCGCACAATCGAGGTTGCGCTGCTCTTCCTGGCATCCGGCCCGCTCATGCAGGGGCTGGGTATCAGCCTCAAGGGCGTGGGCATCCTGATTAGCGCGTTCGAGCGTATACCGGGGCGCGTCAAGTGGGCGATACTGGCGGCGGTGCCATTCCTCGAATGGGGCTACAACCTGCTCAAGGGTCTCAATGACATGGTGCTCGGCATTCGCGAGAACGTCGGGAGTGCGCTCGCATCCACACCTGGGTTTGAGGACATTGGGCAGAACATCCTGGGCGATGTGGCTCAGTCAAGGGCATTGCAAGGGCCGGTCATCAATTGGGCCGACCAGATCATGAACAAGCCCACCGAATTGATGGGGGCTGCTGCCACTGCCGGCGCCGATGCGGCGTTTGACGCGCTCGATGCCAAGAGCCAGGAGATCATGAAGAACATCACCGGCGGGGGTGACTTCGGCAGTAAGGTCTGGCTGGCTAACCTGCAGAAGGTAAACGACGCGTACGGCGACATAGACGAGCAAACGGCCAGTACTACGGACGCTTATAAGAAAATGGAGAAGCCGCTCGATGCTGTGGGCGACGCAGGCGCGGACGCCGGGAAGCAAGCCGCTGCCGGCATGGACGAGGCTAGAGAGGCGATGCAGAAGCTCCGTTCGAGTGTATCCGGCACCATCAATGCACTGAAATCCCTGCGCGACGAACTGCGCGGCGAGGACATGGACGAGAACATCAAACGCCTGGAGGCGGGGATCGCCGACCCTAGCGGCCCGTGGCGTCACATGATTCCCGACTCCATCGCCATGATGAGCGCCGAGGATAAGGAGCGCTGGATTCAGGGGCAGCGCGAAGCATCCGAGAAAGCCAAGAAGCAGCGGGCTCAGGCCGCCAAAGCAGTAGAGGCTGTCACCGGCGGGATGGAGGACTTTGGCATTGACCGTCTCCCCACCATGGACGAGCTGACGCAGATCCTCAGCGCGGGCGGGATTACGCTCGACCCGAAGCTGCTGGAAGAGGCGCTCGCTAACGCCGGCAAAGAGTCGAGCTGGGATACCAGTATCGGCGGCAAGGTCAAGCGGCTCTTCAATATCGGCTGGAATGCCAAGGAGGGCAAGTGGCTGGCAGGCGGCACTGATGTCGCTCCGGATGATGCCATCGCGGCCAGGTTCGGCGGCGGTGCAACAACCCCAGGCGGCGCTGCTGCTGCCGGCGACCTGAGGCCGCAAGGTGACGCGCTTGGTAAATCGTTCGCGAACGGCTTTCTCGGCCCGATCAACGAGATGGCGTCACGGGTCACGCTCGTCTTCCAGACCATGTTCGACAACGTTGGCGTGGCTATCGGAGAGGCCATCGCCGCCTATAACGCGAGCGTGGCGGGGCAGGCCAACCCCATGAACATGATTGCCATGCCGAAGATCAAGCCGTTTCAGCCCGTGCCGTCATTCGATACCGGCGGGCTGGTCACGCGCACGGGTCTGGCGCTGGTGCATGCGGGCGAGCCGATTCTGCCCGCAGGGAAGGCAGCATTGGGCAGTATCACCATTAGCCACCTAACCGTCAACGCGAGTGGCGCTAGCGAGGGCCGCGCCGCCGGGGCCGCCTTTGTGGACACCATCAACGCGGCACTGGGCGGCAAGGTGCAAAAGCGCACCATCATGGGCAACGCCGGATTAAGCGCGGGGAGGGCCTAACATGCCACTTGCCATCTGCACCAGTCGGAGCCTGGCGCCGGTTATGTCAGGCGGCGTCTCACGCGTGGGCATGCTGGGCCGTTACTACCAGCACGGGCGCGCGGGATTGCAAACGGGCGAGGCCGTCACCAACCTGGTTATCAATCCCTCGTTCGAGGTGGGGCTGACCGGTTGGACGGAGAGTATCAGCGCCACTGGCACGAGCGCGCGCAGCGATGAGCAGGCGCATGTCGGTTTCGGCTCGCTCAAACTCGTGATGACGGACGCGGGCGCGGCGGGGCAGCAGGTGGCGCGCATCCTCACCACCGCTATCGCGGTTTCGGCGGAGACACCCTACACAGTCCAAGCCGAGGCTTACATCCCGCAGCTCGGCGGCTCGTGCGTCTGGCAGGTAGGCGTCAACTGGTACACCGCGGGCGATGTGCTCATCTCGACTGATATCATTGCCGTCTCAGCGTCCAACGACGGATTCGCCCGCGCGGGCGACACGTTCACATCCCCGGCGACAACGGCCAAAGCCGCCGTGTGGACGCGGCTCTATGCGGGCGCGGCGGACGACACCGGCATCGCCTATGTGGATTGCGTGCAGTTCGATGTCGAGGTCTATCTGACGCCCTACTGCGACGGCGACCAACCCGGCTGCTCCTGGAGCGGCACGGCGCACGAGACCACCAGCAGCCGCACGGCCCCCGCGTTGTACTATGCGACCGAGGCAATTGGTGACAGCGGTCGCTTCACAACGCTGTTTCGCACGCCGCCGGAGATGGTCAACGCGCGCGGTTACTGGTTCACCATCGCCTCGCTATGGGACGGCAGCACCGGCGCGAGCCGCCTGGATATCTACCTGAACTATAGCACCGGCAACGAGGGCCAGGTGGATTTCGCTTTCTATGATGCGGCGGCGAATCTGCTGGGCGGCGAGAGCACGGCGCAACTGAGCGCCGATACCGACTACTGGCTGTTCGCGAGTTGGGATCGTACCAGCGGCACACAGACAGAGTTGACCATCGACGTCGCGGCGGCGGGCGCTACCGCCGTAACCAATATCTACTCGGCTACCGTCACGGGTGTGCGCCAGGCCGCCGACATGCGGATGTACATCGGCACGCACGGCGTGGATACCGCACGGTCACTGAACGGCACGGTTTGGTGGGGGGAAATCGGCACTGCCGCGTTCAGCGCCGATGAGAAGGCGGCCATCATTGAGCAGGCCGCTGAACCGCCTTACACCGGCACGCGATACTACTGCGGCTGCTGGGAGGGGTATGACGCCGAGGAGTTGAGCGAGGCGGTATACATGGGCGGCGCTCCGCTGCGCTACCGCATCGCCGCTGATGGTTATGAGCCCGCGCCATTGGAGACCAGTGACGACCCCAAGCGTCTGGCGGATATCACCGAGAGCGTGCCCTTGCATTTGATCTGCGACAGCAAGGCCGATCTAGATGAACGCATGGCAGCCATCGAGCGTATTCTCGGCGATGCGCGAGACGGGCGGGCCGCGTGGTGGTATGTCCAACCGGCCAACGGGCGGCAGTTGCGCGCCAAACTGCGGGGCGGGTCACTGGCGCGGGGCGAGAGTTGGGACAGTCTGCTGCGCGACCAGTATCTGGTGCGCGCGGCGGAACTGCTCGTCACCCACGAGCCACTCTATCGCGGCCAGGAGCTGCAACTATGCGAGGGGCGCGCCGTCACCAACTACTCGGCCACCGCGCTCACCAGTCCCGTCCCGATCTACAACCCCGGCGACGAGGGAACGCCGCTGCGGTTGGTGTGGGAGAATCCTCTGCCGGCCAGCCAGGGGTGGGACCTGGTGCGCTACTCGATTGGGCGCAAGTACGGCACGCCTGGCCTGCCGCTCTACGACCTAAACGGCACGGCCCATGCGGGCGCACTGTCCGACGCGCACAACGCCGGGGCTGTGCTGAGTTCGGCCTACGGCTCGATTAACACTGCCGGAACCAGCGTCGTGGTTGACCACACGCCCCGCCGCTACCTTGTGTTCGCCAAGGTTGCCGCGGACAGCGTCGGCACGCCGTTCGACTTCGCGATGTCCAGCTACAACGGCTCGGATGCTCGCGCCCGGATAGGCCATGAGACCACGGGCATCACCCTGACCGGTGCCAATGCCCTACAGACCGTCGATCTGGGTGAGGCCATTATCCCCAGCGAGGGCGGCCGCTTTGGTGACGATACTCAAACGTTTACGCTCTATGTGCTGGCTAAGGTGGCCAGCGGGACGCCCACGATGGTGGTGGACTACATCCGGCTGATGCCGGTGGACGTTTACGGCGAGCTGGTAGTGGACACCGCCAATTTCGGGGCGGGCAACCCCTACCTGCTCTGGGACGGCGAGACCGGCCTGGTCACGGGCATGGACAGCGGCTTTGACGATCCCTACCCGCTGAGCATCTCCAACGTTCGCGGTGATGCGCCCAAACTCGCGCCCGGCTGGAACAACCTCTGTGTATGGGCGCACGATCCCGGCGAGGAAAACGAGCATGCCGTAACGCTGAAAATCTCTCGCAGCAGCTTCATCCCGCGCTACCGTAGCGTAAAGGGGGCCGTGTAATGCCAGCTTCCGCCTGGGTTCACCCTAACCTGATACGCGACATGCTCAAAGGCGACGTTGATATCGACACCCACGACATACGCGCGGCCCTGCTGGTGGATGCTCATACGCCCGACCGGGCCGACGACCGCTGGGATGACGTGGTGGCCGACGAGTGCTCCGGCGCGGGCTATACCGCTGACGGCGTGGCGGTTGCCAACCTGGCCACCGTCACCACCCAGGCCAACTCGTGGGGCACGGCTTGGGCCGCCGCAACCGCCTATGCGGTGGGCGATATCGTCAAGCCCGTGGGCGGGGGCAACGGCCACGTCTATATCTGCGTGGTGGCAGGCACTTCCGATGATCCGACTGAGCCGACCTGGCCGACCGTCTCGCGCCAGATTGTGGCCGACAACGATATCACCTGGGCCGAGTTTGGGAGCGCGGTGGTTGGCTTCACCTGCGATCCGATTGTGTTTTCGGAGGTCACCGTCAGCGCGCGGTATGTCAAGATTTTCGACCATGAAACGGCTGTCAATTCCACTTCGCCGCTGATGATTCACGTCGATCTGGGCAGCGAGCAGGTGACGGGCGGGGCTGACCTGACGGTGACGCCGGCCGCCATCGGCGCGGCGGTGGTGGGGGTGAGTTAGCGTGGCCGACGTTTGGACGAACATAGTTGGCCCCAATCGGGGTAACACCGGCGATGAAACAGGATTGATTAGCGGCTTTGCCGTGGATGCCGCCTATATCGTGCAGGCGGGCGTTAGCGAGTACGGCGTCCGATGCTACAACGCGACCACGACGAAGGTTTACAACATACCATTATCGTGGTTCAGTGACGGACGTAATGGCACGACAGTCACAGGCAAATATGCGCTTGCCTGTGGTTGGTTCATGCCAAAAGCATGGCCATCAATCAACTTCCGTTTCATGTCATTTCGCAACTACACCTCCGTCATGTTTGGCGTCTACCAAGGCACGACTGGCCTGCTTACGATTGACGGCAGCACCGGCCCCGCCAACTATCAGCTGGTACTCGACACATCGTATTTCTTCGAGTACTACGCGGATGCCCAGAACGATAGCCACATTTTCAAGCTCTACGACGGTGCGACTGGGACGCTGCTGGTAACGCTGACCAGCAATACGGCCATCGCTGCCGTGCTCAACTGCTTCGCGGCGGTGTCGGGCGGCGCGGGCGAGACGCTGGACTTCTACGCCTGCGGCTTCCATTTCCAGGTGGATGCCACCAATGACGTAAGCCACGGCGACGGCACGTTGCGCAAGGTCACGCGCCATGACCTGACCGGCAACGGCACTGATACCGCCTGGTCTCAGGACTATCAGAGCGTTGACGACATCCCCGCCAAAACGGTCAATGATGCCAATAGCATCGGCACACAGAGCGCGGCTGACGAGACGTTCTCAATCGAGACCTGCGCCAGTGCGGGCACAGGGGCCAATATCGCCGCCGTGGTGGTGAAAACTCTTTGCGACGAGAGTGGCGCGGCGGTGGCAACTCTGCATGGCGTGCGGGTGCGCTCCGGCGCGACGGTCGATGAGACTGACAGCTATGACGTGAGTATCAATGACACGCTGTTTGGCCGGTGCTACGCCACCGACCCGGCAACTAGTGCAGCGTGGACGGCGAACGGCCTAAATGCGCTGGAGGTCGGCGTGGGGCATGACAGCGCAATTGCCCAGTGGATACGCTGTTGCTCTGTGGTAGTCGAGGTGCTATGCGACGCAACACCACCCGACATCGGCATCGACGCGCCCGCCGCATTTGCCGGCGCCTTCGCCCCCGCCCCCACCGTCGCCCTCACCACCCACGCCGACGGCACACCCTCCGGGGGCGGCTCGATTTCCAGCCTCATGGCCCGCCGCACGAGCGGCCCCAGCGGCGCGCCGCCCACGCTCAGCGTTATCGCCGCCAGCAGCTATACCGGGTCGGTGCTGACCGAGGACCTCACCCCGCGCCTGGTCGCCCCGCCCACGTTTGGCTCGAAGCTGCCCGGCGGATTCAACGTGTGCGAGTGCTCGCTCGTGTGCGAGCGCTGGGAGGCGCTACGCTGGCACCGTTGGCGCGAGAAACGCTGGTGGGTGAACGTCTACGACAGCCTGGGCTTCTGTGCCTGGCAGGGCTGGCTGTGGGTTGCCCGCGTCACCGATACCGGCTGCGATATGACGGCCTATGGCGCCTGGCGGGTGCTATCCAGCGGCGACACGCCCTACAACCAATGGCTGAGCAACGACGTCTGGACAACCGCGTATTGGACGTTCCAGGAGGACGGCGGGGCGAACTACACCCAGGACGCGGCCAAGAACATCGACGGCAACATGCAGATCACCTGCGGCGGCAACGGCGACGGCAACTGGGGGCAATGGTATCTGTCCGCCGTCTGGCCCTTCGGCGGCTACATCAACACGGTGATTTTCGAGGTGCACGAAGTGCCCGGTGGGGCCAACGCCGAGATTCAGATTATCTTCGGCACGGCGGGCTGGGCCGCCACCTATACCGTGGCTTATGACAGCGGCACGGGAGTGGGTTGGCATACCGCCGTCCCGGACGCGCTCGACACCTATATGCTGGTGGCGGTCAAGCACATCACGACCGGGGCCGGGGCCCAGTCCGGCGAGCTGCAAATCCGTGGCACGGAGATCCTCACCGAGACGTCGCGCGACACCAGCGCCGTGGTGCTCGACGTGGTGAAGAAGGTCGGCGGCGTGATTCGCACCAGCGGTTACTACATCGCCACCAGCGGCGTCAGCATGCCGCACCCTCAGGTGTTCGACAGTGACCAGAAGGGCGGCGACGTCATCCTGGAGATGTGCAAACTCGGCGACAGCAACGGCGTGCCCACCTACGCGGCGGTGTGGGAAGATCGTTATCTGCATTTCGGCCCCCGCAAAAGCGCCGTCACCTGGCGCACGCGGCTGTCCGAGCTGGTGCCCGGCTCGCTCACCCTGGCCTATGCCGACGAGGTGTGGATGTCGTGCTACGGCGTCTACACCAAACTCGATGGCACGACGGCGCGCACGAGTACCGCGAGTAACGCCACGCTGATCGCGCTCTATGGGGGGCTCAATCGCACCTATCCGCTGCGCGTCGAGTGCGAGGCCGACACCGATGCCGCGCGGCTGGCTCAAGCGGAGCAGGAGCGAGATACGTTCCAGGAGCTAAATGCGCATCCGGCGGTGCTCGCGGCGTTTGATGTAGAGGGCCGGATCTGGGATGTGGCGGGCAACGAGCATCCGCTGTGGCACGTGCGGACGGGTGACATTCTGGAACTCGACGAGCTGAAGGACGAGACATACGATTCGTCGGTTTGCCCCGACGGACGGGCCTCGTTCCACCTCATCGAGGCGGTTTACGACGGGGCGGCGCGCGTGCTGCATATCAAGCCGGAGGGGCCGGGGGCCGACCTGGACGTACTGGTAGCCCAGGCGAGTTTGTGATGAGGGTGCTGCGATGACGGATTCAGAACTGCATCAGGTAGAGTTGCAGATGATGGAGCTCAAGACGCGCTTCGAGGCGGCGCTGACGCTCATGGAGGTCGTGAGTGATCGGCTTGACGCGCACAACCAAAAGCACGACGGGGTCAACCTCTGCACCACCGATTTGGATAAACGAGTGGGCATCCTGGAACTCAAAATGGGTGGGATCCAGTGGGTTGTGGGGGCGCTGGTACTGGCAACGCTAAGCATGATCGCGGCGGCGTTCTGGCAGAGCATCGCGCCGTACATCCGTCCGTGAGGTGAAGGATGACAACGCTGACGCTGGGCATGCGGACGTTGCTGGTCGGTGACATGTTCGGGCGATGGCGCCTGCGCGGGGGCCTCACCGTGCGGTTGCAGACTATCGAGGATGGGTGGCTGGCGGACACCATGGTGGGGCCGCTGGCGGAGTATGGCGTGGGGCCAACCGAGGATGACGCGGTAGCCGACCTGGTTAGCTCGTTGGGCGATCTGCTGACGTCGTATACGCGATATGCCGAGGAGCTACATCCGCATGCGTTGGCGGAGCTGACGGCGCTGCGTGAGTACGTGGAGGAGGTGAGCGATGCGGCTGAGTGATTTCCCGCGTCCGCCGCTGGAACTGTCCGGCGGGGCCAACTACGGTATGAGCATGCACCTAACCGCCGCTGCCGATATGCCGTTGGGCTACGATCCCGACGCCGCCGTGCGCGAGTTGGTGGCAATGAAAATGGGCTGGGCGAAGGGGCTGAACCTGTGGAACCAGGACGCGGGGCGGCGGCTGCTGGACGCGGGGATTATGCCGGTACACCGGCCCTATCAGGACTATGACGGCGCGGCGGATTGCTCAGGCGAGAACTGGGAGCGGAGCCACGACCTGGTCTATGCGGGCGTGCTGTATCAGGAGTCGATTTGGAACGAGCCGAACCTCGAAGCGGGCTGGGGCGGCGATGCGCTATCGTACTATCGCGTGCTCTGGCCGAACTGGCGCGCTTGGGCCGTGAGCATCATCAGCGCGGGCGGCTATCCCGGCACGCCGGCAGAAGCGCCTGGCGGCAGTTGGGGTTGGAAAGACGGGCTGTGGGCGCTGCTGACGGTTGCTGGGGAGAACGGCGCGCTTGGGCTGTTCGGGCAGGGGGCCTGGATCGCGGTACATAACTACTGGTCTAATCATCCCACCGACTATCCGTTCGACGCCATCAATCAGGCCGACCATCCCGGCGCGACGCTCGAACAGGACAGCTACGCGTTTCTCATGCCCCTGGAGGCGCATCGGGTGCTGGCTACGTTTATCGGCAACGCGGATGACGTGCCGATCATCAGCACCGAGGGCGGGCCATATGTCGAGAATCAGGATGACGGGCGCTATCCCATGACGACCCTCGCTAGCTACTCTGACATGGTGCTGGAATGCCGGGAGTATATGGCGCTCGAAGCGCCCGATTGGTGGCTCTGCACCAACTGGTGGCTGCACCGCTGGGAGAGCGGGTTGGGCTCGCCGTCGTTTATGAAGCACGCCTGGTTCTGGAGCAGCTGGCCGAACGGGCGCATGCCCATCGTGACGGCGTTGGAAACGCTGCCCGCGCTGGTGCGAGTGGGCGGCACTGTTCCACCGGCGCCTTCCCCCGTTCCTTCCCCCGTTCCCCCCGTTGTTCCCCCGTTGCCCCCGTTGACAACCCACTGGCGCCTGGTGTCAGCGCGCCGTCTCTCCGGCGCGGAGAACCACGGCAACCACCACATCTACTTCACGCCGCCCGACATGCCGATGCTCGTCAAATGGCCGGACGGGGAGGCCGTGGCCGTTGGCAACTTCCCCATGTACCCCGGCAGTTACACCGCCCAGGTGGCCGACGCGGACAGCGACGTGGCCACGGAACTGCACACCGACATCTGGGAGGACAGCCCTGAGCCGGGCAACAGCTACGGGCATTACAGCTATGAAGTCGAGTTCGAGAAAGTGGAGGAGGAACCCATGCCGACGTATACGCGCGAGGAGATCATCGCCATCATCAGCGAGGAGGCCGCCAGGGTGGGTATCGCGCCCGCACTCGCCCTAGCAATGGCCGAGATGGAATCCGGCCTGAACCCGAACGCGGTGGGAGATGATGGGCACAGCGTGGGACTATACCAACTCCACGATCAGGGCATGGGCGCGGGCATGGGCGACAGTCGCTACGACCCGCGCATCAACGCAGTCACGGCGCTGGGAGTGTTGGCGGCGCGGATCGCGGACAGCAGCGAGGTAGACGCGATCGGACGGCACAACGCCGGTGACGCGGGCTGGGCTGATCCTGAGACACGGGAACTCGTCATGGGCGCCTATGTCATGCCGGTGCTGGCGTTGAAAGCGCGCTGGGAGACGATATTGAACGCGCTCCCGCCCGACTGGAACGGCATGGACTGGTGGCAGGCGCTGAGCGAACGCGACCGCTGGCTGCGCTACGTAGCGGTGAACGACGCTAACCGGGAGTTTGAGGACGCGACCGTGCCCGCACTGCGGCAGGAGATTGCCGAGTTGCAGGCCAGGATACGCGCCGCGAAGGCGACCCTACGGAATCTGATAGCAGCACTGGAGGGGTAACCGATGGACATCAATCTGACACTAGGCGGCGTGGGGCTAATCGGTTTTCTGGTGGCACTCGGGCAGCTCTACAAATCGTGGGGGTTGGAAAGCAAGTGGGTGCCGGTCCCTAACCTGATCGTGGCGCTGGCCGTCGTTTGCGGCGTGCAGTGGAGCCGGGGCGGCGGCACGCTTGAGGCGTGGATTACCGCCGTGGTGGTGGCCGTGACGCTGGCGCTCGCGGCGTCCGGTTTCTACTCAGAGCAAAAAGCGCTGCGCACCACCTAACTACTACCGGCGCGGTCTCTCATGCCGCGGCGTCTCTCCTTCTCCCTCCCCATAGGCCCGGCCCGTCGAACGGCCGGGCTTGTGGTTTGTATGAGTTTTCCAAAACTCGTCGAAAATTCTCTCAAACCCCTTGACATGCGCAATGGGTTTATGCTATATTATAGGTGTAGGACAGAGAGCACAGAAACGCGAGAGGGGACAGAGAGATGAAACTACAGACACACAGCGGCGGGTACTGGATCGATGTACGAGCGGGGACAGAGAATTACTACCTCGATGGAATCCTCGGACGCGAGGCATGGGCGACGCGTAAAGGCGACCGCCGGCCGATGACGGAGCGCCAGCAGGTGCTCGACTACCTGGCAGGCGGGAAGGCGCTCAAGTACGACGATAGTTGGGACGCGGAGCTTCGCGACGCGGACGCCGTGATCTCGCCGGCGCCGCGTCCGGCTGAGGAGCTAGTACGCTGTGACTGCGGCCACAGCGTACCGCGAGCGTTGGTAATGAGCGCGAGCTTGGGCAGCAGTTGCCCTGATTGTTATGACAATTGGAGCTAGACGCATCACGGCCCCGGCCAACACCGGGGCCATCCCATATGAGGAGGAGGGTATGCGCGGGCCAAAACGCGACGAGGGGCGATACCAACGAGTATCGCGGATGTACCTAGACGGGGCCACTTATGCCGCGATAGCGCAGAGTGAGGGGATATCGCGGCAACGCATCCAGGAGATACTACGGCCCCCCGTGGGCGTCCGCATGGCTATCAGCGGGCGCTATGATGGGCGGTGCGCTGACTGCGGGATTGCTGTAACTGGTCGGCAGGCGCACATACACCACCGCACGCTAACCGAGTCGGCAGAGGCGTGGAATGATATTGATAATCTCATGCTGCTATGCCAGTCCTGCCACCGGCGCAGGCATGGCGCTGACGAGGGGGTTGCCAGGCGGGAGCAGGCGGAGCAGCACGCGATAGACGGCACCTATGCATCCGTTACCGAGCAGACGCAGAACATGGTGACCGATGCGATCACCGATCTAGGGTGGGGCGGGAGCCCCACCCTCGCGCGTCACGTCCTGACGCGGCTGGCGTTCCAGGCGTTTCAGCACGGACAGCATGTCGCACTGCTGGGGCTGATGGACTCCCGGCAGGCAGCAGCGGAGCTGGGCATATCTGTACGGCGGGTGCAGGCGCTGGCAAAGGCGCGCAATCTGGGCTGGCGCACCACCAACGGGCGAGACGTTATATTCCGCCCTGAGGATGTGGAGAACATGCGCACGCGGGTAGCGGGTAGGCCGCCGCGAGGACACAACGATGGCTAACCCCGCGCTCCCCCGGGCGGCGCGTCTGGCCCTGCTCGTACTGCTCGAACGCGACGGGTTCAATCCCTACCGGCGCACTCGTGAACTGGCCGACCTGTTCGGCGTGCATGTGCGCAGCATCCAACGCGATGTGCGTGAGTCGCGAGCGGTCGTGCGGGAGTTGGAACGGCTGGAGGCGCTGTGGCGGGAGGTGGTACAGGACGGCGGCAAGGGGCGGATGTGCTATGATGGAGCCGCAGACAGGACAAACGGTAAGTCACCAGGCTCATAACCTGGGGGACGGGGTTCGACTCCCCGGTCTGCTACCGCCTATCCGCCACGTGCGGAAAAGGCATACGAAGCCGCCTCTCACGGGGCGGCTTTTGTCACTTACGGAGACTAGCGGAGTTTTCTCCGCGGGTAGTCACTTGGGAACGGTATGTTCATGCTATTCTCAAACGACTACCCATGTGGCCTGGCCAGGGCCGCGAGCTCCGGCGAGCGCCATTGTATCGCATACAGGCCCTTGCCGTGTACCAACACACGGCCGGCCAGCGCGGCAAGCAGCCGCCGCTCCCGCACTATGTCGGCGCCCTGGCTCACCGCGGCGAACTCGCCCAGCGCCTCGAGCGCGCCTTCGAGCGGGTAGTCGGGCGACGCCCCGCCGATGGCCTCCAGCTCGACTTGCAGCTCGCCGAGCCGCGCGTCTATCGCGGCCTTCTCTTCGTCGAATTCCTCGCCGACGATCCGCCCCGACAGCAGCGCTTCCCGTAGTCGTTTGGCACGCTGCCGTTGCCGGGCGATGGCCTGCTCGATGGCTGGGCGGCGGTCGCGCAGGCCGGCGAAGGTGGCACGGCGGCGGATCTCCCGGCGCAGCAGTTCCGCCGTCTGCTCGGAGACGAGGCCGGCCAGACGCAGCAGTTCCGCCCGCACGGGCTCATCCAGAAAGTGGCTGCGCTGGGCGGGCAGGTCGCAGGCGTAGCCGTTCTGGCGGCGTTGGCAGGTGTAGCTGATGGTGTACGCGCTGCCACGGCGGCTCTTAGTCCAGATGCCCGCCACGCGCGACCCGCAGCGCCCGCAGTAGGCTATGTCCACGAGCAGGGCCGGGTTGTCCGCGTGGGTGCGCGCGCGGGCGTGGCGCCGCTCGTCAAGGGCGCGCTGGGCCGCCTCCCACAGCTCCGGCGGGACGGGCGGCTCGATCAGTTGCACCTCCACCCACTCCTCTGGCGGTTTCTCGGCGTGGACCCGCTCGGGTAGGCGGCTGTAACAGCGCCGGTTATAGCGGTAGACGCCCTTGTAGAGCGGGCAGCGCAGGATTTCCCAGACGGTGCGCGGGCCGGAATAACGGAACCCGATGCTCTCCAACCACCGGCCGATGCGCTTGACGCCCCAGCCGGCGGCGCAGCGCTCGAACATCTCGCGAACGGGATCCATGTCGGCGTTGGGGACGGGGAGCCGGATCGGCTTGGCGCGCTTGGGCGGCTGGTTGGGAATGGGCGTCAGGTCGAACCCCACGCGTGCGCCACTCAGATAGCGTCCCTGTGCGGCCATCTCACACAGTACATCGGTAGTCCGTTTGCTGTTCTCGCGCACCTCGCGGTGGCCAAGCACGCCCATGAGGTCGCGGACGAATGGATCGTCGCCCTCGACGACGCTCACGACCTGGACGTTCAACCGGCCGAGGTCGCGGAGCGTGGCGAAATACTCGGGGTTGTCGCGCCCCAGCCGGTTAAACCACTTGACCACCACGCCCTCGATGCGGCCGAGTTTGGCGTCGCGGAGCATCTCCTGATAGGCCGGGCGGGCGGCGAGCAGCCCGGAGAGGATATCGGAATAGAACCGAACGACGGTGTGGCCATGCCGCTCCGCCCAGTCGCGGATGTCGCGCTCCTGACGGGCCGGAGAGTACGAGTCCTCCGTTTCGTCTCGGCTCAATCGGACGTAGGCGCCGAGGTTCATGGGATAGGTGGCGGCGGCATGGGGCTCATAGTCCCAACTCCCCCAGGCGCACCCGCATGGCTGTTGCGCTCACCTTAAACCGTTCGGCCAGGCCGCGCAGCGTGCGATAGTAGCGCAGCTCCGCGCGCACCCACTCGGCAGGCATGAGCAGCGCGGCGGCCAAAGCGTTGGCGGCGCGCTCATCCGACATGCCCCCGCCGATATGATGAGCGAGTTCGTGGGCGGCGCTGAAGCGCCGGCGCTCCCATGGGTCGGCTTCGCGGACGAGGATGTGCAGCTCGTCGCCACACCAGAATGAGCAGGCGGGGGTGCTGAGCGCCTTCGTGCCCAGACGCACCGGCATGGGACAGGCGCGCACCAGCGGGCGTAGCAGCACCGGCGGCGCGGCGATCCGGGCGGATTGGAGGAGGAGGGAGGCGGTAGCGGCGGGGGTCATTCGCAGGCGCACCCGGGCGGCTTCGTGCAGTTGTAGGACTTGCTGATGCAGCTATCCCCACACGGCTTGGAGTTAGGGGCGCAGTATTTGCAGCAAGTAGAGGGCGCTGGCGCGGCGGGCACGGGCGTTGCCGTCGGCACCATCGCCTTCGTTGCCGTGGGCGTGGTGGCGCTCGTTCCGGTGGGTTGCGCCACCACGGGCGCTTGCGTCGAGGCCGTTGTGGGCGGTGGCGCCGGCACTGTTGGGGGCGTGGTGGACGTGGCCGCCGGCTTGGGCGTGCTGGTGACCGTGGGCGCTTTGGTGGGCGTGGCGGTTGCCGGCGGCGGAACGGTGGCCGTGGCGACCGCGATGGTCGCCGTTGCCGGCGCGCTGGTGACGGCCACGGCGGGCGCGGGGCGTGGCGTGTCGGTGGGCCGCACAGATGCTTTGGCGGGGCCGCAGCCGGCCAGCATGACGGCGATCAACGTAATGAGCACCAGGCGTCTCACTCGCTCCGCTCCTTCTCTCTCTGTCCGCGCCGCGCCTTCTCCGCTTTCTCTCGTTGCCACTTGGCGAGGTACTCCGCGATCACCGCGAGATCGTGGTCGGTCGGGGGGATGCCGTCGCGGTTCTTGATATCGAGGTACTCTTCCAGGTCGAGGTGGTAGGCGGGCGCGGGGCGGCGTTCCATGTCCGCCAGGTCCTCGGGCCGCACTCCCAGCGCTTCGGAGAGGGCCTGCCATGTGCGGGCATGGACGCCGACGCGCTTGCTAGTCTCAATGCGGGAGATGACGGACTTGCTAACCCCCGACCGCTCCTCCAACTGCCCCATTGTCCAGCCCTTCGCGGTCCGGTAGAACCGAAGGCGTTCGCCACTTATCGAGGGCAAATCCGTGTGTTGCTCCATGTCAACAATTGTATGGCGTATGTGCCGAAATAGGGAAAAATTGCATAGAATATCCGTTGACAAACCGCAACGCTGGGTATATACTCGTTCGTGTAGGGCAACAGGGCGTCTGGAGGTGAGCATGGGCTTCATAGAGAAATTGCGGGAACGGCAGGCGAGGCAGGATATGACCCTGCGCGAATTCGCGACGTGGTTAGACGCGGAAGGCGTGGACGCGAGTTACCTATCCCGACTGTATCGAGGCGAGCGGGGAGTGACTAACAATCTCGTGCTGGCAATCATGGACAAGGCCCCCGACTTGTCGGGCGACCTGTTCTCCTTTTTGCGTTCTGAGTTGCCAAAACGGGACGTCGCGGCGGCGGATGCGAGAACGGCAACGCCGAAGGAGGGCGCGGCGTGATGGCTATATCGGACGCCACCACGCTCCGGCGGTACGGCGCCAGCGAACAGCGGAGCGAGGACTTCGTTGTCGTGCACACAGAGGACTACGGCATTTACCGGCAGTTGCGCGAGTGGCAGACGTGTCAGTCAGTGGTGCAGTACGAGCAATGGCAGTCAGCGCGGGTAGCCACGACCAACCCTCTGGGCCGTGTGGTGGTTGGTTTCGACCTCTACTTTCCGGCCAACCAAGAGGACACGCTGCGCAAAGTGCTTGGGCTAACGACGCGCCGCAAAGGGATTCCGCGCGGCAGATCATTCGTCTCACAAGACCCCCTCACACGCGCTAATAACTGTGTAAACCGGGGGTCAGGGCACGCGATTTTGAGGCAAGTGGCACTAGATGACCTTGGGGCAGTTTCGGCCCCCAGAAAGGCCGTCTGATGCCCGCGATCATCCACCCGCCGAAGCCGCCGACAATGAGTAACGGGCGCTATGCGTGGTGCGGGCGATGATCGGTTTGGCGGTCAAACGAATGAGACGGGAAGAGAGAGGAGGTGAGGGCGATGACAGGCAAGGTAATCCCCTTTCGGCCCAACGGCGACCCCGGGCCGGAGCCCACCAGGATGAGACCCCTGGCCGCATATGAGGCGCAGGAACTTTCAGAGGATGTGACGGCGGGGATGGTGGAGGCAATGGAGCAGATGCAGACGGCGCTGGAGCGGTTCAAGGTGCTGAAGGCGCGGCACTGGCGGATCAGGGGCGCGGCGTGATGGACGGCGAGACGGTGCTCGGGCTCAGCCCCGAGGAGACGGCGAACCTGATCCGGGTGATGGCGGACATGTGCGAGGACTACGCACGGAGAGGAGCTACCAATGGGAGCACGGACACGGCACAGAGCGCTGCCAGGGTTCACGGGGGAGGAGTTCATGCGACCGCGTAGTGAGCTGAAAGTGGCGGACCTGCTGGTGGGCGATCTGGTGGAGACGCCTGACGGCCCGGGCATGGTGGCCGGCTACGTCTGGCGTGGGGCGAGGGGGCCAGTGGCGCAGACGCGGGAGCAGGCGCTTCGCCACGAGGCGCGCGGTTACAACATCTTCGTCCTGGCGGACAGCGGCCGCAACTACGCGCCCTACCAGCTAGAGAAACGCCAGAGCGCCCCAGCGGCGGGCACCGCATAGGGCGCTCCAGGCGTCCCGTCAGGAAGCAACGGAAAGGAGCAACACGGTGAGTATGACACAACCAACCGGCGAAAGCAACACCCCGGCGACAACCCCGGAGCCCCAGCCCGAGCAGGTAGAACGCGCGGTTATGCGTTCTCACGTGCCGATGGAGCTGGTGCGAGAGGTAACTACCGGCTACCAGGGTCCCAACGATGACATGATGGAGCGGGTCTACGAGCAAAAGGACAGCATCCAGATCACCAAGGGCCAGAACGGAAAGATCGGGTGGGAGCTCAAGCTCTACTGCGGCAACCACACCGACATGAAGGACTGCGTAGATCGCGCCTACCTGATCGCCGCGCAGATAGACCGCATGTTCAACGGGGCGGGCGCGTGATGCCATTCGAGATCATTCAGTTCGGCCTCATCCTCAGCGGCGCACTGGTGCTAATGAGCGCCATCGGGATATGGTTGCGCATCTAGTCCCGCGGCCAGGCGGCCGCCCCGAACGAAAACGATAGGAGTACCACAATGCCACAGGAGTACATACACCACCTCGAGGACCGCGGGCGCATCCCGCGCATCGGCATTATCCGGCTCGGGCTCCAGCTCGAGCACCCCACCAAGAAATACGGCCGTGGCCACCCCAAGGAGGGCCAGCCGGTCACATATCCCAGGGCCACGGACTACTTCGTGCTACGGGATGCGCCGGGCGTCGCGGAGATCGCCGGTGAGAAGCCCACGAGCATCCCCATCCGCTTCGCCTTCGACAACCCCCTGGACTGCCTGCCGCAGATGATGAAGAAGTACGCCGCGGGCGGCGGGCTGCGCTGCATGGGGAACGGCATTCGCTGCTTCAACCGCTGGGAGTCGCAGGGGAACGCGACGGTCCAGGTGATCAAGGACGGCGCCTGGTGCGACCAGAACTACGCCGCGCGCTACCGCAAGGAGACGGGCTACCCGTTCTGGAAGTGCCCGTGCGGCGACGCCGACGAGGACTGGCACCAGACGCACAACAAGCGCCCGGCGCCCTGCAAGCCGACCGGGCGGTTGCTCTTCCTGGTGGAGGGCGTGCCGCGGCTGGGCGTGTACCAGCTCACCGTCCACCAGCGCGCGCTCGTGAGCATGAACAAGTACCTCCAGATGGTGATCGGGCTGTTCGGCGGGCTGCGCGGCATTCCGTTCGACCTCAACCTGGTGGAGGACTCGGCGCAGATCGGCGGGAACCTGCAGCGCATCTACACGCCCCAGCTCGAGATCCGGCAGGCGTTCATGGCGTCGCGGTTCGCCGGGCTGATGGACCGCCACGCGGACCGGCTGGCGCTGGGCCCCCGCGAGGCCGACGCGCCTGCCCTACCGCAACTGCCGCCGGCCAGGCCGCCCGTCATCGACGAGGATGAGCCGCTGGACTACGACCCCACGCTGGATATCGACCCCGAGACGGGCGAGATCCTGCCGCCGGCGGAGGAGGCGCCCCTGCCGAAGCTGGACACGTCCGAGCGCCCGCTGGCGTTCAACAACCCCAAGAGCCGCCGCTATATGGCGGATGGCGACGCGCCCAAGCCCAACGGAAATGGCGACGGCAAGGCCCCGGCGGCGCCGCCGGCCATGTGCTCGAAGAGCCAGAACGCGCGGATCCACGCGCTGGCGCATGACCTGGGATGGGATGAGGGGCAGTACCACCGGGTGTTGAACTTGATCTTCCGCGTCGGGCACGCAACCGCGCTGACCGGCGCACAGGCGGCGGAGTTCATCCAGCGCATGGAGTACGACCTTTCTCTGCAGAGCGGAGAGAGCGAGGGGCCAATGGCCACAGAGGAGACCGCGCCCGCACTCGACGCGGATGGCCAGCCCGTCTTCCCGGCGGAGATGTTCCCGGATGGGCCGCCCCAATGGAAGCCGATGTGGCGAGCGCTGGCCGCGTCCAAGGGCACGAGCTACGCCGTGGTGGAGCTCGTGCTGAAGGGGCTGTACGGCTCGAAGGGCGAGCGTATCCCGCCCTGGTCGGAGCGGGAGCAGGTCTGGCACGACGTGTGCGTGACGCTCGACGCGCCGGCGCAGGAGCCGGCAGCGGAGGCGGCAGCGGAGTAGCACCCAGTTCGGCGACCGGTGGATGTGAAATGTGGGGCGGCGGCTATACCGACCCACCGGTGTGTAGAGGAGATGGAGATGAGCGAACCGAGATTGCGCTACGGCACGAGCAACCGGGAGATGACGCCGGACGAGCGCGCCAACGGTTGGGACAGTCTGCGTCAACGAGCCGAGGCCCTGGGCATGGAGGTTGTTGAGGACAGTGACACCGTTGAGTTCCGGCGCCAGGGCGTGACGCTGGCCGCGTTCAACGCGGGGCGGGTCAGCGCGGTGACGCTGGGAGCATGGGTGCAGGGGTATGCGCTAGGAGTAGAGGTGGTTGCGATGATACGAGATGCGGGGGGGCAGGAGTGAGCGAGCAGTGTGGCGTATGCGAGGGCATGGGTTATACCGAGAGGATCAGGACGCGCAACGGCATCCGCGTCGCGGCGGGCTCGTTGGTCAAGTGCCGCGATTGCGAGGGCACGGGGCGGCTTGAGAGACTGAACGTCCAGCCCGCGTCCGTGACAGTGTGGGATGAGGCGATGGAGCAAGGGGTTAGGGATGCTGTCATCATGGCGTGCGCCGCTGACAGTGCGTGCATCGTGCGCGCTCAGGGAGCCTCCCGCACCAAGCCGATGTGTAGGGGCTGCCAGTACGACGCCGATGGCGTGTGCACGATGTACGCAACCTTCACCGAGCGCATCCGCCAGGCCGTCAGGGGCAGGCGGGTGCTGGCGAGTGGAAAGATAATCTCGACGTGGAGCGACGGAACCGCAACTGTCAAATTTGATGGCAGAGAAACAGTGCCCCTCAACTCGCGTGTGCTCGTCGTCGAGCGCGAGGAGGTAGCTGAATGAGCAAACGGCTGAACTCTCAGCATCCCGTGCCAGGCGGAGGGACGCAGCTACCGCAGCCGGAGGACGTGGCAGGCATCCTGAAGGGCGCGCTTAACGGAGTGCCGAGTGGCGTGTTTGTGCGCGAGAATTGGGAGACACGGCCCGTGGTGGCGTGGGATGAGACGATGGAGCGGAGGGTGGCCCCGTTGCTGTGCGAGTTATGTGGCACGGGCATCTGCGATGAGGCCGACACGACCAAATGCCCCACACTGCGTGAGGTACTAGAGGCCATTTGCCAGGCCATCGGGGGCAGGCGAGTGCTGGCGAAACCCATCAAGGGACGCGTTGAATACTGGAGCATCGGCACGGTAGTTGCAATCGATACACCGGAGACATGGACGCACGAGATAGACCTGATGGGCGAAGGCAACATCGGCCCCGCCAATCAGCCGGTTGACGTGCTCATCGTCGAGCGCGAGGAGGGGCAGGAGTGAGCGAACTGATGCAGGTAATTGAGAAGGCGCTGTGCGAGACAGAAGAGAGCAACTACTCAAACGAGAACGGCTGCGAGTGCCTACCATGTGAACGGCTAGGCGTGGCGTGTAGTACAAAACGATGGTGCGCCATCTACCAGCGCGTGCGCGCCGCCCATATCGCCGCTGCAATCGAGGGGGAGCAGACAACGGCGCATGTAGTTGCCCCGGCACTGTGCTCGTGGTGCGACACACCCGCAATCGGTGGGGGGTGGCGGTATGACATGCCACAGGGGCAGGGTGGCACCTTTTTCTGCGCGGGGCATGAGGAGTTTGCGCGGTTATCCGGCATTGAGCAGGTAAGCATGTTCCCACCCGCCCAGCCGCCCGAGGACGTGGTGGTGTGGGACGAGGCGACAGAGCGGAGGGTGCGGGAGTTGCTCGTGGGTATGGCAAAGGACATGGTTAGCATGCAAGTACCTGGCTTCACCTATGCCGATACTGTTGCTATCTATGCCAAGTACGCCGAGCGCATCCGCGCCGCCGTCGGGGGCAGGCGGGTGCTGGGGCCATACCGTGCAGAAGTGCGGGACATGGGCGGGATGGTGAGTTGGGGGCGGTCAGTGTATGCCCGCGACGTGCCGGTGGCGGTGGGTGAACCAGGCGATACGGTCGATGTTCTCATCGTCGAGTGCGAGGAGGGGCAGGAGTGAGCCTCCGCGAGGCCGACCGCATCGCCGCCGGAGATGCTGGCGCTGGCGGCGGTGACTACCCTAGCGCTGTTGGCGGCGGGGTGGGTTGATGTACAGATCGGAGCGTGGTGGTGATTTTCACACCGACAAACGCGGCTCTGGTGATGAGCGGACGGAAGACGCAGACAAGACGACCCGTGAAGGCGGGCGAGCACCGAGCGCCATACCAGGTTGGCCGCGGATATGCCGTACAGCCGGGGCGTGGCAAACCCGGCATCGGGCACATCCGCATCACACGGGTGAGGATGGAGCAGGTGCAGTACATCAGCAGTCGAGACTGTCGGGCGGAGTGCGCCAAGACGCTGCTGGACTATGCGCGCATCTGGGACGGCATCTATCACGCGACGGAGTATCGCTGGTCGGCCAACCCGTGGGTGCGGGTATATACGTTCGAGGTTATAGACTAGGCGATTTCGGGGCGCCCGGTGGAAGCGAATATCCGGTGGTCGGATCACTGCCAACCTTGCAAAGCACCGCCGGGCGCCCCTTGGGAGGTGAGCGATGAGCCAACTAACAATCCCGGACTCCGTGACGGATGATCCGGGCGACTACTGCCGAGGGGGGACCATCACGTTCGAGCTGCGGGGGCCCGGCGACCCGCGCTTTTGCAGACGGGCCACTATACAGATATCCACGGTCGGCCCCCAGGGCGGCATACGCGGATACTGCTCATTCGACGCGACGCGCATACATGAGGTGATCGATTGGCTCCGGGAACAACATGGCGATCTCCCCACCACGCCACAGACGACCGCGATTGACGACGGCACACTGACCGATATCGCTGGGGTGGCTCTACGCGCCATCGAGGACGGCAACGGCCCGGTGCAGCTCCGCGCTTCGGCGGTGTGGGCGCTGGTGCATGAGGTGATGCTATCACGAGAGCAGCGGCGCGCCATCACGCGGCACGAGCAGTTGGAGGCATGGGTAGCCGCCGTTGGCGCGGCATTGCGGCAGCACGCCTGGCTGGACACGCACGACAGCTCGGAGGGGGCGGTGGTCTCACTGCGGGTGTGCTCGGACGAGATGGCCGATGACCTATGGGGCGCCGCCTGCCGGTTGTGGCGCGAGATGGGACCGCAGGAGTGACTACTATGCGAGCAGTGGAGGCGGCGCTGTGATCCACCTTCTCTCGGCACTGCTGCTGGCCAACGTCACATTCTCGGCGCCCCAGCCGGTGAGCGTGTCTCACTATGGCAGCGAGTATGTGGGCCTGCCGATGTACAGTGGACGGCTCTACGACCCTACTGAGCCGGTATGCGCGAGTAATGACTGGCCCATCGGGGCCGTGCTGGTGGTGGCATACCAGGGCAACGCGGCTGTGTGTGTAGTCCAGGACAGGATGCGGGACGGCGGCAATCTCGATATGACACCGGCTGGATTCGCACGCCTGGCCCCACTGAGCCGGGGAAGGGTAGATGCGACTGCATGGGAGGTGAACCGGTGGTGACACACGAGCCAATGCCGATGGAGTACGCGTTCAAGGCGTCGGCCAAGCCGCGCCCCAAGCCGCGCCCGTCTGGTCCAAACTCGCTCGAGCTGTCCGATGCGGCAGCCCGGCGAGCGGCGAAGGCCAAACGCGAGCGAGCCAAGCTGACCGCCTGGCACTACCTACCGCGTTCTCAAGCCAGCCCGTTGGATCGGGCGGCGGCGGATCTGTTTAACGCGGAGATTCACGCGGTGGGGGTGGTGCTGGACGAGTTCCGGCGAATGTGGGCCGGTTGGTACGGCACGCCGCTGCCGGCCACAAACGCGGCGGTGATTACGCTGGCGTACCGGCACGTGGTGACATGGAGTGAGAGATGACATCAGAGGCAGGAATCGCGAGAAAGCCACGCGCGGCGATGAAGCCCAGACCACCATGGGCGACGATGGTAGAGAACCGATATGCCGCGGTGCGCGCGCTGCTGGGGCCGAATCCAACGCAGGATTGTGACCTATGCCCTGGTCGGGCGGCATGCGTGGATGTTTTTGATTCGCAGTGCAACACTAATCGCATTCTAAGCGTGCCGTTCCCGTGCGGACTGATGCCGAAGTCGGATCCCATACGGATACGGGGCAAATAAGCCGCGCGCCAGGCACGATTTGAGTTTGGGGAGACGCCGCAACCGAGGGGGGGTAGAACATGCCACGAGCACGAATGATTAAGCCCGAGTTCTGGCTGGACGAGGGCTTGGCGCAGCTCCCACACAGCGCCCGGCTGCTCTATATCGGTCTCTGGAACTTCGCCGACGACAACGGCAACATCGAGGCAGGCGAACGGCGCATTAAGGCCCAGGTTTTCCCGTATGAGGACACCCCGCTAGCCGACGTACAAGAGGCTTTGCGCGCCTTAGCCGGTGGCGGCTGGCTACAGCCCTATACCGTTGACGGACACGATTTTTACCATATCCCGAATTTCCCCAAACACCAGGTCATCAACCACCCCAGCAAGTTCGGCTGCCCTCTACCACCGCAGCCAAGTGGTACCACTACCGTAGCATTACCTGAGCACTCCCGTACTACTCCCGTACCACTCCGCCCTAAAACAACAGAACAACAACGTAACCAGAAGATAAGTAGAAAACAACAACAACATGAAGGGGGTGTGGGGGAAACACAACCCCCGCCCCCACCACGTGTTGTTGTTGTTTCTGATCTGTCTGAGGGCAACGGGGGCACGGGGGACGGGGCTGCCCCACCGGGCGTGGACATGGAGCTGGTAATCGCCTTGACCAACCGGCGTGTTGACCCGCTGAAGGCGGAAGCGCTCGCGCTGGCCAAACCTGCCAAATGTCGGGAGGCGCTCGAGGCACTAGACGATCGCATTTTGCGCGGCAAGCCGCCGGATAACGCGGCGGGCTACCTGGTGAGATTTGTCGAGAACGATTGGATTAAGGGGACCAACGGTAATGGAGCACATAGCGGAGAGCCGGAGCATAGCGGCCCTTACCTCTGGATCGACGGCTACGGAAAAAAGCGATGGGATGATCCTCCAGGAGCAAACGCGGCTGCGGTACCAGGCCCAATATCGATTAGCCATGGCGAGTGGCGACAGAAGCACCGCGATGGCGGCGTCGCGAGCACTGAGCAACCCGACGCAGGAAACACAACGCCGTGAGGATCCTCACACCTGTCGCCATTGTGGCGGTACGGGTTGGGTGGCCTACTGGCACAGCCTGGACGCGACGGGCTATAAGAAATGCGATTGCAAACGATGAACATCATCGTCTACGGCATCCCCGTGGGCAAGGGGAGTATGCGAGCCCTACCGACCAATGGCGGGCGCACCATCGTCACCAATGACAGCCCGAAGACTCGCATCTGGCAAGACGCGATCGCCTTCGCCGCCGGCTCCAAGCCCGGCATCAATGCCCACCTGGACTGCCCGTGCGAGCTACTGCTCACGTTTGGTTTCATCCCGCCCAAGCGCCGCACGCGGGTATACCCCGCCGTGCGGCCTGACGCCGACAAACTGGCCCGTACGGTCCTGGACGCTCTCACCGGCATAGCCTATGCCGATGACTCACAGGTGGTGGGGTTGACCGTGGAAAAAAACTATGACGAGCTCCCGGGCGTGGAGATATTGGTGCGCTGGTTCGTTGACGGGAAGTGGGTGGACGCATGAGTTTATGCTGGAAGCGCGGAGAGGAAGGTGTCTGGTGACTGCTGAGCCAGAATTGCTCACCGCCGATGAGGAGCGCCGTTTGCTGGACATGGCTCATGTGCACGGCATGCGCATTCGCAAACCCGAGCATCATGGGCCGCGCCTGTCATGCCCCTGCTCGGACGAGCCGTTGGAGAAGGCGGATATGTTCGCACACCTGCGCCTGCACCACGGGATGTTGGAGCGCGAGGCCCGACTGATGGTGACGTTGCTGGTGGCCATCGGGGCGAAACATGGGGACGCGAGAGCAGGGGAGGCAACGCTGATGACGACTATGACTGACGAGCGGTTAGTGGAGATACGGGCGCTAGTGGAGGACGACTGCGATGGCATGGTGCGCACGTGGGGGGCGCTTATCAGCGCCCTGCGCGACCTGCTGGCGGCGTATGACGAGATGGCGGAGGTCAACGCGGGGCAGGCCGATATCGTGCTGGCGACGTATGAGCGGGCCGAGAAAGCGGAGGCAGAACTAGCGCTCATCACCTCCGTACGCAGTGGAGCAATCCCCTTGCAGGAACTATGCGACAGTCTGGAGACTGAGCGCGACACGGTTATCACTTTCTGCAATGAGTTGAGCGATGCACTTACGGACGCACAAGCCGAGCGTGACCGCTTGCGCGCCGAGCTCAACAAAATCGGGGTGTTTGCGGCAGATGGGGTGATGTGGGCCGTGGTGGAGTTAGCAAACTGGAATGAACTTCACAAAGAGCGCGACCGCCTGCGCGTACGAGCATGGAATCTAGAGGCACAGTTGGAAGCGATTGACCCGAACAACAAGGAGCTTGAGCCATGACCGGCACTATCGCGCTGATGCTCTACGGCACGACCGCCGTCATCGCCGTCTACGCCGCACTGATCGCGCTCAAGGGGCTGTGGCTGGGGGCGGAATGGGCGTGGGGTATATTGGTATTGCGACATAGGAGACTGGCCCCTTGACAATCGTTTCGCGCTCTGTTACGTTGCTCACAACAGCGCAATACGTCCCGTCAGGCGATGAAAGACTTCGCGGGGACTTCAGCGCTGGCTCTTTCGGGGGCCAGCTATGAGGTCGCCCGCGTTTCGCGTTTCAGGGGCAGTGATGATTACCGGCCCGGACATTGCCCGCTTCATGCGCGAGGTGGCCGACAGGGTAGAGCGCTGTGAGGATGTGACCAGCTGGCGCACATTGGGCGCGGCGGTCGGGGAGCACTGCACGATCACGGCGCGCTGCAACCACGACGGGGCGAGGTATCTTAACATCGAGCTGAGTATGGACCTGGAGCAGCGGCAAACCCAATAGCGGCCGGTCAGGCGATTAAAGGCTTCGCGCGGCACCCGTTGACCCCGAAGAGGGGCCGGCGGGTGCTTTTGCGTTGTGGGGGTAACGATGCCGATGAAACCTGGCGCGCCATGTCTCGTTCCAACCTGTCCCAACAGGGCGGTCTATCGCGGTCGTTGCGAGATGCATATGCGGCGCGAGGAGCGGATGCGCGGCACCGAGCCCCGGCAGCAAGCGTTCACGGCGGAGGCGAGGGCCAATGCTAGTGCATTTCTAGCGGAGCATCCGTATTGTGCGCTCTGTGGCACATTGGCGACCGAAGCGCATCACATCGTGGAGTGGCGCAACGGGGGCAGCGATGAGTGGGAGAACCTGCAAGCATTATGCAAGCCCTGTCACTCGCGGGTGGGGATGCAGCGTATGAACGCGGCCAGGTAGGGGGGGCGTCGAAATCGCTACCGGCATTCAAGACAAAACGT